>Ga0209163_1000127_pt1 | contig 180560 bp, 165 predicted proteins | sample MTBAKSrepl2MetaG_FD_187457 | JGI IMG/M metagenome (GOLD analysis project Ga0209163, IMG submission 187457) | Enrichment culture microbial communities om Arthur Kill intertidal strait, New Jersey, USA, that are MTBE-degrading - MTBE-AKS2 (Arthur... | ecosystem: Environmental > Aquatic > Marine...
CACGAACTGCGAGTGCAGCAGATCGAGCTGGAGATGCAGAATGATGAACTGCGCCGCGCGCAAGGAGACCTCGAAGCGTCCAGGGCGCGGTATTTCGACCTGTACGACCTGGCCCCGGTGGGCTATTGCACTCTCAGCGAAAAGGGGCTGATTCTAGAGGCCAACCTCACCGCCGCCGCCTTACTGGGCATGACCCGGGGCGCACTGATCAAGCAGCCTTTGACCCAGTTCATCCTCAAGGAAGACCAGACCATCTACTACCAGTATCGCAAACAACTTTTTGAAACCCATACGGCAAGCTCAGGGCAGGCCGGTGAATCGCAGGCGTGCGAACTGCGGATGGTGAGAAAGGATGGACCGATCTTCTGGGTGCATCTGGAGGCAACCGCCGCGCGGGACGCCGGCGGCGCGCCCGTGTGCCACGTCGTGATGAGCGACATCACCGAGCGCAAGCAGGTCGCGGAGTTGCTGCAACAGGCCCATGATGAACTGGAACAGCGTGTGGTGGCGAGAACGGAGGAGTTGCGGCAGGCCAATGAGGAATTACAGGCGGACATCACCGACCGCAAACGGGCGGAGGAGGCGCTGAAGGAGAGCGAAGAGAAATACCGTTCCCTGGCGGCTTCTGTCGATTCCATGTATTTAGTGGACAGGGACTGCACCTATCTATTCATGAATGAAGGGCACCGAATGAGATTCGGCCTGCCATTGGAGGAACTCATCGGCAGAAGATACGGCGAATTTCACGACGAGGAGGACGCCAAGGAGTTTACGGATTGTATCAGAGAAGTATGCGAAACCGGGAACCCGATGATAAAAGAACACAGGAGTGAAAGGGGGGGGGAATATTTTCTCCGCACCTTCACGCCGATCGTGGGTCGGAGCCCCGTTGGAGAAATATCGAAAGTCGTGATTGTCTCGAAAGATATTACCAAGGGCAAGGAGGCGGAAAAGGATCTTATCAAGACCGTGCAGCAGTTGCAGGAAACAAGAGACATGCTCATCCAGTTCGAAAAGCAAGCGGCGGTCGGACGCTTGGCTGTCGGCGTTGCCCATGAACTCCTCAATCCCGCCAGTGTCATCTCCTCACGACTCCAGTTTATGGAGGATGAAACCCTTACGGATCAGGCCAGAGAAAGTGTGAAAATCTGCCGAGAACAACTGCAAAGGATCGTCAAGATCAGTCAGGATCTGCATCAATCATCGGCTATCCAACCAAGACCTCGTGTGAGCGGTGATCTGCGCAGTGTGATCGAATTAAGTCTGAAAATGACCGAGAGCAGAATGCGTGATGATCAGGTCTGTGTCGTCTATCACCCCCCATCGGCGACCATCCCCGTCAAAATGGAAAGAGATGGGATGTCGAAGGTGATGGTCCATCTCATCCTGAACGCCTGCGATGCCCTGTTGAATACCGATCAGAAACGATTGATCATCACGGTTCAGTATCCGACAGCGACCGATAAACCTTCTTCTGTCCTGTTGATTGTCGCCGATAATGGTTGCGGCGTCTCTGAGGGGGACAGGAACAGGATTTTCGATCCTTTTTTCACCACCAAAGATCCGGGGAAAGGCACGGGATTGGGTTTGTCCGTCTCCAGGGGCATCATTCAGGAGCATGGCGGAACGATTAAGGCGGAAAATAATGACATGGGAGGGGCATCCTTCATCATAGAATTGCCCCTTGACCATCCATGAAGAAGGATGGCTTTGAAATAGATTGTTATCCTTGTGCAGGCGGGAATCAAGAAAGTGCAACGGATTAAAAGTACTATAAGATTGCGAATCAGGCCGGAAATGACAAAAAAGGTATGATTCATGCAACCTGTAAACGAGTTGTTATGGGGGCGCTCAGCTTATAAGCAACGATGAGGACCGGTTCCAAGCATTGAATCATGCCTTTACGTTCCGGGACACCATTGATATACGAGAACGGATTCCGTATAAATATGGAAATATTTCCATAGAGATGATTCCATATTCTCTGACCTGACCGGAGAATACATGCCCTCACGAACCCTTTTGTACTTTCCTGTTGTTCATAGCCCATTGGATATGGGGGCCCTGAGCGAATCCGTCAGAAAGGTAACCCTTCGGAAGCTCGGCGAGCGCGTCTGGCAGCGGAAGGTCAATCTTGTCAAACGGTTCTGGTCTGAAGTGGAAAACGTTCTCGATAAACTCACCCTTTCTTATGCTCAAACCCGCGTTTATCAGGATGGCCTGCCCGTTTGCGGCAAGGAGTTGGATATTGTTACGGAACTGGCAAAGAAGGGGAGCCCGAATCACAGGATCCTGGTCCGCCTGATGGAAAAAGGGGCGACAATCATGGGCACGGAATCCGCGGAACTGCTGATCGAAGAATATCATCTCATCAAAAGAATTCTCGAAACCGGGGATGTCAAAGACGCTAGGGCGATCGAAGTTATGCAGAGATCGGCAAGCGACCTTCTCCTCAAAAAACGGGATGAATTTATAGCGGCAAGAATCGACGAAACCCTGCAAAGGGGGGAAACGGGCATCCTTTTTCTGGGCCTCCTGCACAATCCTGCCGTCCTTTTGCCGGCCGATATCAATGTTCTTTATCCCATGCACAAACCTTCGGATAAAAAAGGAAATTAATATGTCCGAGCGCAACTTACTCATTCTCGTTGTTGATGATGAAGAGGAAATTCGGAAGATTCTGACCCAACTCCTGAAAAAGGAAGGGTTCAGGGTCATCACCGCCCCGGACGGTCAGGAGGCCATGCGGCAGATCTGTCTTGAGGCCCCGGATCTCGTTCTTTTAGATGTGCGCATGCCGGGTCTCAGCGGCATGGAAGTCCTTAAAAAGATAAGAGGGATAGACGACGACTATCCGCCGGTGGTTCTCATCACGGCGTACGCCGATATTCACCAGGCCGTCGAGGCCATGAAGGAAGGGGCCTATGATTATCTTGCCAAGCCTTTCGACAATAACGAGGTTGTCTGGATTGCCCGCCGGGCCCTGGCGGAAGGCCAACTGAAGAAAAACTTAAAAAAAATGGCTGATCAATACAACGGAAACTTCAGCCTCATCGAGAGCATGGGACCGAGCGACAAGATCGCCCGCCTCGTAAGCGACATTCACCGGGTGGCCAAATCGGACTTTTCCGTGGTCATCACGGGCGAAACGGGTTCGGGAAAGGAACTTGTCGCGAGAGCGATTCACGGCGACAGCGCCAGGGCGGCGGCGCCCTTTATGGCGGTGGATTGCGGCGCCATCCCCGAGAACCTTTTGGAAAGCGACCTTTTTGGTCATGAAAGGGGATCGTTCACGGGGGCGGATCGGCAGAAAATAGGCAAATTCGAACTGGCACACGGCGGCACCCTGTTTATGGACGAGATTGGGAATATGCCCGCCGGTTCCCAGGCGAAGTTCCTCCGGGTGATTCAGGACCGGAAGCTCAATAGGGTGGGTGGGGTTAAACCCGTGGATGTGGATATCCGGCTTATTGTGGCGACCAACCGGGACCTTCAGGAAATGGCGTCGAACGGCGCCTTCAGAAAGGATCTCTATTACCGCCTGAATGAATTTAACATCTATGTGCCGGCGCTTCGGGAGCGAAAAGAGGATATCCCTTACCTCGCCAAGCGTTTTCTGGATCTGGCCAATATCGAGCTGAAAAAAATGATCACCGCCTTCACGGACGAGGCGATTGAAACGTTGATATCTTACAACTGGCCGGGAAATGTCCGCCAGCTCCGCTCGGTCATTCGGCGGGCGGCCCTGGTGGCCGGTGAGACGATCACTGTGAATGATCTCAGTATCCAGCGGGCTTTCGTGCCGAGGCTGGCCTTTTCCCCGAAGGTTCAGGGAACGCCCTGGAAAAATGCATCCTTGCGTGAAATTGTCCAACAGAGCGTACTTGCCGTGGAGAAGGAAGTATTGAGCGAAGTTCTGCGCGTCACGGGGGGAAACAAGGCCAGGGCGGCCAGATTGTTGCGGGTCGATTACAAAACCGTTCACACGAAGGTAAAAAAGTTCGGCATTCAGCAGAACGGAGGGAATAATGACAACAAAACGTAAGACCGATCGTAAAGGAACAGACGCGGATCGGGGAGACATCGGGAACGGCATTTTGGGCAGCCTGACGGATTTCCTGGAGAATTTAGGGAATTTGGCCGAAGCGGGGGAGCGGCTTTCCCGGCGGAAGGCGTCGAACCAGGATGCCGGGGGCAAAGGGCGCACCGGGGAAAAGACAGGGGGCGAGAATCGTTTCGGTCGCATCCTCACCGGTTTGACCGACCTTGCCGAAAAACTGAACGAGATCTCGGAGAAAGGAGAACCCGTCTCCAAAAAAGGAGAATTTACCCTCCCCTCCAAGGAAGGCGGCGTCAAGGGTGTTTACGGTTTCAGCCTGAAAACAGGTCTCGGGGGGAAGGACGACCGGATCCGGGTCGAACCCTTCGGAAACATCCGCAAGGATAAAAAAACCGGCGTGGCGGTGGTCCAGGAGATCCATGAACCCCTGATCGATGTCTTCGAAGACGAGGATGCCACCACCCTGATCGCGGAAATGCCCGGTGTGGGACCGAACGATATAAAAATCGATGTTCGGGAGGATGTCCTGACGATCTCGGCCAAAAAAGGGTCGAAGAAGTACTGGAAAGAGGTCCTCCTGAGTCATTCCCCGGCCAAAGACAGGATCAAGGTAACCTGCAACAACGGCATCGTGACCATCCGCTGTGAAAAGACGGGATGAATGACAGATGAGAAACCATGAAAGAGATTGAAAAACCGTTTATCAAGTTGAAAGTGACGGAAGCCCTGACCAAGGACGTCGGCCGCGCCCTGGCCCGGATGGGACCGGAAGATATCGAACGGCTCCAGGCTGCCGTCGGCGACACGGTGGAGGTCGAGGGCAAGCGCAAGGCCCTCTGCAAGGTCATGCCCGCCTATCAGGAAATCCGCGGCCAGTCGCGGGTCCAACTCGACGGTCTGACCCGGGAGAATGCCGGTGTCGGTCTCGATGAACCCGTGCAAATCCGCAGAATTCATTGCCGCCCGGCGGAACGGATTGTCCTGACACCGACCAACGTCACCCCGGCGGAGCGGGATCTGCAGTATATCGGGAGCCTGCTCGACGGTCTGCCGGTCATGGCGGGGGCAAAGATTCAGGCGGCCCTGTTCGGCAGCCGCGCCGCTTTTTTCAAGGTCGAAGCCGTGACGCCCAGGGGTCCGGTCATCATCAACCCGGCCACCATCCTGGTTATCGGCAAGTCCCAGGGGGAAGAAGGGGGCGGCAGGACCCTCGCCTATGAAGACATCGGCGGTCTGAAATCCCAGCTCCAACGCATACGGGAAATGATCGAGCTGCCCCTGCGCTATCCCGAGGTTTTTGAACGTTTGGGGATCGACGCGCCCAAGGGGGTGCTCCTCTACGGACCTCCCGGCTGCGGGAAGACCCTCATCGCCAGAGCCATCGCCCATGAGACGGAGGCCAATTTCTTTTCCATCAGCGGGCCTGAGGTCATCCACAAGTTTTACGGCGAAAGCGAGGCCCACCTCCGAAAGATCTTCGAAGAGGCGACCCGGAAGGGACCGAGCATCCTGTTCCTGGACGAGATCGACGCCATTGCCCCCCGCCGGGAAAACGTTGTCGGAGACGTGGAAAAGCGGGTCGTCGCCCAGCTTCTTGCCCTCATGGACGGCCTGAACAAAAGACAGAACGTCATTGTCATTGCCGCCACCAACATCCCCAATGCCCTTGACCCGGCCCTGCGGCGTCCGGGCCGATTCGACCGGGAGATCGTCATTCCCATCCCGGACCGGCTGGGCCGTCTGGAGATCCTGGAGATTCACAGCCGGGGGATGCCGTTGGCCGGAGATGTGCGCATGGAACATCTGGCGGAGATCACCCACGGCTTCGTCGGGGCGGATTTAGAGGCCCTCTGCCGGGAAGCGGCCATGATCTGTCTCCGCCAGATCATGGGGGAGATTGATTTCGGGCAAACGGGGATTCCTTATGAAACGCTCTCGAAACTCGAGGTGCGCATGGAGGATTTTCTGACTGCCCTAAGGGAGATCGAGCCCTCCGCCATCAGGGAGGTGTTTGTTGAATCCCCCAATATCCACTGGGACGATGTGGGAGGGATGTCTTCCCTGAAGGAACGGTTGATCGAGGCCGTGGAATGGCCCCTGAAGTATCCCCACCTTTTTGAAAAGGGAGGCGTGACGCCGCCCAAGGGGATTCTCCTGGCCGGCCCTCCGGGATGCGGAAAGACAATGATGGCCAAGGCGATTGCCACGGAGAGCCAGGTGAATTTCATCTCCGTCAAGGGGCCGGCCCTGATGTCGAAATGGGTCGGAGAGTCGGAAAAGGGAATCCGGGAAATCTTTCACAAGGCAAGGCAGGCGGCACCCTGCATTATCTTTTTCGACGAAATCGACTCCCTTGTGCCGACCCGGAGCGCCGGGGCGGCGGATTCCCATGTCTCCGAACGGATCCTGAGCCAGTTCTTGGCTGAGTTTGACGGTATCGATGAACTCCGGGGGGTCCTCGTGCTGGGAGCAACCAACCGCCTGGATATTTTAGACGCCGCGGTCCTCAGGCCGGGACGTTTCGACGACATCGTGGAGATGACCATGCCCGAGCCGAAAGACCGGGAGGCGATCTTTGCCGTCCATCTCCGTCGGAAATCTGTGGCAAAAGATGTACATATATCTGAATATGCAGGGAATACAGAGGGATTCAGCGGGGCCGATATTGCCGCCGTCGTCCGCAAGGCGGCCATGACGGCCGTGCGCCGCGCCGTGAAGACCCTGGAAAAAACAGGAGACGGGGAGGCGGCCATCCTCATCCGGCGCCAGGATATCGAGGACGCCCTTCAGGAAGTGCGCGGGGGGATGGGATGAGCCTGGGAATCTATCTTTTCTGCCTGATTCCAGCCGAGTCTCTTCCAAAGATCGCAGGGAAAGGGATTGACGGGGAGCTTCCTCTTTTTGTCGAAGCCATCGGGAATGTCGCCGCCGTCCTTTCAGAGGTTCATCTTGAGGACTTCTCCGGCCCCGAGGCCCAGGAGAAAATGAAAGATCTGGCATGGGTGGCCCCCCGGGCACTGCGTCATGAAGAGGTCATCCTGTCCGCCATGGAGCGCGGTCCGGTGCTGCCCGTTCGTTTCGGGACGGTCTTCTCTTCAATAGAAGCCGCGACAGCGCCGCTGCGGCGGCGCCAGGACACCTTGATGAAGTTTTTCCAGGATACATTCGATAAACATGAATGGACTCTCAAGGGATATGTGAATCGGCCCCGGGCCCGGGCGCGAATGACGGCGGTCCGTCTGGCGGCGGAAAAGGAACAATTGGCAGAGATTTCTCCCGGGAAGCGCTATTTTTTAGAGCAGAAAATCAAGGGAGCCGTGGACAAGGATGTGACGATATGGCTGAAAGAGATGGAACGCGATATTTTGCGTGTCGCCCGTGAGACATCGGCAGGGTTCAGTGAATGTCGCCTCCAGTCGCGGGATGTCACGGGAAGGGACGAGGAGATGTTTTTCCACGGCGCCCTGCTTGTTCCCGACGGGTCCGCGACGGTTCTGCAGGGCATAATGAACGAGTGGAACACACGCCATGAAGGCCAGGGGCTCCAGATTGAGTTTTCCGGCCCCTGGCCGCCGTACCACTTCACCCCGGTTCTTTAGGAAGAAGGATCATGGTTTATCTGGCATATGGTGTCGTGAAAGAACCGGCGGTTGTCGATGCTTCCATGACAGGGCTGAAGGGCCGGGCAGTGTCCTTTGTTGCCGGTTGTGGACTGTGCGCAGCCGTATCGGAGATGGCCGCCGCAGAAGACGCGCCGCCCGTTTCCGAACTCCTGGTCTATATCAAGGTTGTGGAGGGTCTCCACCGCCTGCAGACGGTTGTCCCCATGAGATACGGCTGTTTCCTCAACGGCATTAAAGCGATTCAGAACGCCCTGAAGGAGAGGCACCGTCGGTATGAGACCCTGCTTGCACAGTTGGAAGGCCATGTCGAAATGGGTATCCGGATACTTCTTCCCGAAAAGGAGCGGTGTCCCCGGCCGGAGGAGACGATGAAGGAGCGAGACACACATTCGGCTGCGGGAACAACGGCGCAGCCGAAAGATGAACCGTCGGTTGACGGTCGCGCCTATCTTGCCCTACGGAAGGTCCATTACCAGATGCAAGATGAGACCTTACAGGGTCGCCAGGCGCTTATCGATCGCTATATCCAGACCTTTTCCGGTCTTTACGCCAGACACCGGACTGACACGGCCAGGAAAAACGGCGCCGTCATTCTATCCTTTTATTTTCTGACACCGGAAAGCAAGGTTAACGGTTTCCGGGAAACCTTCAGGCGGGTCGCGGAAAACGGAGACGCCAAGGCCATGCTTAGCGGTCCTTGGCCGCCCTATAATTTTGTCACTCCCGATCTCGGCGGCTAAGTAAAAGAAGAGAGCAAAGATGGAGGACAAAATCCTGAGAACAACAAGTTCTGACCTTTCGGGACGGTACGAACGCCTCTACGCCATGCTCCTGGACGCAATTCCCTCGTCCGTCCTCCTGATCGATCGGCACATGCGCATTGTCTCAGCGAATCGTAATTTTCTCGAAAAAGGACGGCGGGCTCTCGCCAAGACCATCGGCTACCGGCTGGAAGAGGTATTCCCCACCATCATTCTCGACCAGATGGATATTACCAAGCGCATCCGTCAGGTCATTGAAAAAAATCAGCCGGCCAAGGGGGAACGGATGACTTACCGCGCCCCCGGGGTACCCATCCGCATCTATTACTACAGCATCCTGCCCTTTACCTGGCAGGGACAGGTGGAAGGGGCGATTTTCCTCATGGACGACGTGACGGAGCAGGTGCGCCTGAGCGAGGAGGTGCGGCGGGTGGAGCAGCACCTGGCGAGCATCGTGGAAAGCGCCAGCGACATTATCCTGTCCACGGACAGAAAGGGTGTGATTTTGACGTGGAACGCAGCGGCGGAAAGACTCTCCGGTTATGCAGCAAGGGAGGCGCTGAAAAGTTCTTTTGCCGACTTCTGCGCCGACGAAGACCGCAAGGAAATCCAGGAGATTTTCTCCCGCATCGATACCCGTAAGCAAACCCAGATGAATGAATATCCCTTGCGGACCAGGCAGGGAATGTTCATTCCCGTCTCCTGGGTTTTTTCTTCATTGAAGGACAATTACAATCAGACGGTGGGCGTCGTGGCGGTGGGCCGGGATTTGACGGAAAAACGGAAATTTGAGATGGAACTGCATCAATCCCAGAAATTTGCCGCCCTCGGGGTCATGGCGGGCGGCATCGCCCATGAAATCAGGAATCCCCTGGCCATCTGCTCATCCAGCGCCCAGTTTCTTATGGAGGAGGATGGCACGCCGGAGTTTCGCCGGGAGTGCGCGGAAAAAATCCACAAGGGCATCCGGCGGACCTCGGCAATCATCGAGAATCTCCTCAAATATTCTCATCCTTCCACGACGACCCGGACAACCTTGGTCAATCTCGCGTCCCTGATCAAGGAAACCCTGACCCTTGTAACCTATCACGCCAATATCCTCAAAATTGAAATGACCTCATCCTTTCCCAAAGAGTCCATCATGGTGCAAGGGGTAGCCACATTGCTGCAGCAGGTCTTCATGAATCTTTTTTTGAACGCCATCAACGCCATGCCCACCGGCGGGCGCCTGGGAATTGATGTGAAGATGGATCAATCGGATGTCCGGGTGCAGGTTACGGACACCGGTTGCGGCATCTCCCCCAAGGAAATCGGGAAGATCTTCGATCCCTTCTATACGACTTCCACCGTGGGACAAGGGACCGGCCTCGGCCTGTCTCTCTGTTATTCCATTGTAAAACAGCACAACGGAACCATTGATGTGGAAAGTGTGGAGGGCCGGGGCAGTGTCTTTACCGTAAAATTGCCTGCCCGTTTTGGCGGAGGGGAACCATGAACGGAAAATACAACCCGATTCTCGTTGTCGATGATGAGCCGGAGATGTGCTGGATTCTTGAAAATATCATCCGTAGAACCGGTTTCACCTGTATGACGGCCATGAACGCCAGGGAAGCCATGGACCTGACAAAATGCAATAGATTCGGCATGGCCTTTTTAGACGCCAAGCTGCCGGATGTTGATGGTCTCGAGTTGGCCCGGAAACTCCGTAAAACCAACGCCCATATGCCGATCGTCATTGTTTCCGGCTACTTCTACCAGGATGATCCGACCATTGAAGGGGTCCTCCAGGAGGGTCTGATCGCCGCCTTCGTCAGCAAGCCCTTCGATCATGATGAGATTGTGCGCATCATTACCCACAACGCCCGCGAATAGGGAAAGCCTTCCCGCCATTGCAAGAATGGATTCCATAGTTACGATTCCCTAACCAACTTCGAGAGCTATTAAAACAGGTTACTTCCTTCAAAATTATCATTTAAATACTGGTGGTTAGCTTTTATCCTGCCTGCCTTTACGGTTGGTATGTGTCTTGCAAATGTAGTAGAAAGGCATGCCTGTTCAGGGTTTTCGGACAGATCATAATCACAAAAAGAAGAAAAGGAGGAAACAGCGGTGGCCAAGGTACAGAAATCAACAGATTCATCGAGTTTGGCAGAAGTTGTCGACCGGATCCTCGACAAGGGTATCGTGATCGATGCCTGGGCGAAGGTATCTCTGGTCGGCATCGAGTTGCTTTCCATCGAGGCGCGGGTGGTGATTGCATCGGTTGAGACCTATCTCAAGTATGCCGAGGCAATTGGTTTGACAGCCAGTGCGGCTGCTCCGGCCTGAGAGTGAGGTAAGATGCCTGGAGGGCGGGGGCGTTTAGGCCTCCGCCTTGCACAGGTTTTTTCACGTTTGCGTTCGGAGAAGGTGAGGGAGAATCATCATGGGCAATTTGACCGATGATATGACGCGGTTACGTGGGGAGGTCGACGCCCTCCGGAACGCCAGAGGCGCCCTGATGCGGGAACTGGCAATCGGGGCCAAGAGCCTGGCCTCCACGGTTTCAGCCATGCAGGCTGATTTTTCTACCGCCCACGCCACAATGGCCAGAAAAACCGGGAAAGCGCGGGCCTCGTATCTATCGAGGCTCAGAAAGCAGGTCGGCAGGATGAGGAAAGAGAACGCCGCCGATCTTGCAGGCGCCTCTCGTGCTTGGTTCGGTAAAACAAAATAAATAATAGTAAACGAAAGAAAGGAAATAACAATGGCCAAGGTTCAGAAATCAACAGATTCTTCGAGTTTGGCAGAGGTTGTCGATCGAATCCTCGACAAGGGTATCGTGATCGATGCCTGGGTGAAGGTATCCCTGGTCGGCATTGAGTTGCTTTCCGTTGAGGCGAGGGTGGTGATTGCTTCGGTTGAGACCTATCTCAAGTACGCGGAGGCCATCGGCCTGACCGCCAGTGCGGCTGCTCCGGCCTGAGAGTAGGGTAAGAATGCCTGTGGGGCGGGGGCTTTCGAGCCTCCGCCTTGCACAGGTTTTTTCACGTTTGCATACGGAGACGGTAAGGGAGAATCATTATGGGCAATTTGACCGATGACATGACTCGTTTACGTGGGGAGGTTAACGCCCTTCGGGACGCCAGAGGCGCGCTGATGCAGGATTTAGCGGGCGGGGCCAGGGATCTGGCTACGGCAGTTGCAGTTATGCGGGCCGATTTCATGTCCGCCCATGCCGCAATGATAAAAGAGACCCGTGGGAATCGGGTGGCTTTTCTATCTTCCCTGATCAGTGAGGTGAACTCCCTGCTGGGCACCTTTTCCCGAAACCGGGACAATATGGCCCGGAACGGAAGACATGACCGGGAAGTCTTTCTGTCAGAATTGAGAAGACAGGTTAAGGGCCTGTGCAAAGACACGGCGGACGATCTGATGGGGGCCCGACTTGCTTGGTGCGGCCGGAGTCCCGTAAAGTCCCGGCCCGTTCCAACGAAGAAGGAACCGGTAGTCGTAAAACCCATGACGCCCCCGGTGGAAGGGGAACCGAAGAAGACGGTGGCGGCGCCCGAGATCAAGGCAGAAAAGTCACCGGCCGCATTCAAGGAACCGGCGGCCGTAAAACCCATGGCGCCCCCGGTGGAGGGGGAACCGAAGAAGACGGCGGCGGCGCCCGAGATCAAGGCAGAAAAGTCACCGGCCGCACTCAAGGAACCACTGAAAAAGAAAAAAGAAGAGAAAAAGCAGACGGTCGTCGCGGTGCCGGATAAAAAATCAGCCGAAGCACCGACCAAGTCGAAACGGGGCAGGAAATATAATACCCGCAGTTCATGAGTCGGAAAATGGTCATAGAGGAGGGCAATCTCCTGTCCTCTATGTGAAGGTTCGGGCAATGACGCTTCCTCCCCGGCAATGATCGGTCTGGAATGCCGGGGGACCGGGGGGTGGGGGGGATGGAGCAATTCAGGAAGGAGAAAGAAGTCCATGAATAAAAATGCCGTAAGAACCGTCAGCACATCAACCATGCGCGAATCGGCCGGGGAAGACAGCGTTCAGCCCGAACCGAGCGACAGCTTTATTTCTTCTCCCTATGTGGAACAGATCACGCAGCGGGCCCTGGCCTATCTGGTGGCCGGTTATCCCGTTCATTTTTCCGGCGTGGCCGGAACGGGAAAGACGACCATGGCTTTTCACGTGGCGTCTAAACTGGGACGGCCCGTCACCCTGGTCCATGGAGACGATGAATTCGGCAGTTCCGATCTCGTGGGCAGGGATTCCGGCTACCGGAAAAACAAACTGGTCGACAATTACATCCACTCGGTCTTGAAGACGGAGGAAGAAATGAAGAGCCTCTGGGTGGACAACCGGTTGACCACGGCCTGTGAGCGCGGGGAAATCCTTATTTATGACGAATTCAACAGATCCCGGCCGGAGGCCAACAACGCGCTCCTCAGCGTCCTGTCCGAGGGGATTCTGAACCTGCCGAAACTGCGTCGCTCCGGAGAAGGATACATGGCCGTGCATCCCAAGTTCCGGGCGATCCTTACCTCCAACCCGGAAGAATACGCAGGGGTCCACAAGACCCAGGACGCCCTGATGGACCGCCTGATTACCATCCACCTGGAACACTATGACCGGGATACGGAAATCATGATTGTCATGAAAAAATCGGGACTTCCCCGGATAGATTCCGAGCGGATCGTGGATATCGTGAGGGAATTGAGAAGTTTCGGGGTGAATAATAACCGTCCGACCATTCGGGCGGGGATCGCCATCGGCCGGATCCTTGCGTCTCAGAACCGGCGCGCCCGTGGAGAGGACATGTTTTTTCAGATGATCTGCCGGGATGTCCTGGCAACGGACACCGCCAAGATTACCCGGGGTGGCCAGCCGGTCATGACGGAGAAGGTGGAAGAAGTGATCAGCAAGTTCTGCTGGTCCGCAAAACCGTTCAGGGAGAAAGGTAAAGGGGATCGCCAATGACGAAGAGAACCATTAGAGGTGTGCAGAATATCAAGACGCTCTCCGGCCGTTCGGATGACGGCACGATTCCCTACAAGGCCTATATGAAGCTCTGCATTCTCGAGATGGAAAAGTTCCGCCGGGGAAAAGAGAAAGAGAGTGCCATGGAGAGGGTGCGAAGGATTGATCAGCGCTTTCAGGATATCGAAACGGAAAGGCACGAAATCATTGCTGCATTGGAAACCAAGGGGATTCGGCTCCAGCGCTTGCCGAGTCTTGAGGAGCCTCCGACGGCGGCGGCGCATAGAACAACGACAGGGCCGTTCAAGATCCGATACTGAAAGAACTGAAAAGATAGGCTGACTATCTTTGATTCACAACATATTCCGACGAGCCGCTGCGTGACGGATCACCGGGTCTTCCGGACCCATACGGTTTTTTTCCTGGACGCCGGGAAAGCGCGGCGAGTCCAACATGAAATCATCGCCCTGGTCAACCGGCGATTCCGCTTTGTCCGGCTGATCGGGCAGCAGGCCCGACATGAAGGTGATGCAAAAAGCCAATGAGCAGCCTTCCATGGATTACCTCCTGTATGAACTCCCGAGATTTCGCGCAAGTCCTGATGAACAAGGAGGAGCAAAGATGAAGATCAACTGTCTATCCTGCGGTCACAGCATCGAACTCGATGAGGCTTATCGTGACTATGAGGGACAGGTAAAGTGCTCTACATGCAGCGCCCTGTTGGAGGTAAAGTTGGAGGAAGGCCTTGTCAAGTCTGTCAAATTCCTTAAGCTGACACGTAGCGCCGCGGGTGAAATATAATACGGAACGTCATTCCCCACCCGCAACATTATCATTGCCACTGGGGGGAATCCGGAGACTGATCCCATGATTCCGGGTTATGCCCCTGAGGACGCTGAGGAAACAATCGAATACCCGGTTAATCCCGGAATGACATTTTCGGAGCAATAACAGCTAACAGGAAGTACAAGAGGGGACGGGAATATGGGCGGAAAGGAAACGAAAAAAGAAGGGAAATATCTCTATGCCATCATCCCTGTGGCAGGGGACCGGGAGTACGGCAACATCGGCATCGACGGAAAGCCGGTTTATCTCATTGTGGATAACAAGATCGCCGCGGTGGTCAGTGATTTCAGCAATGGGAAGATACGCCCGGAACGCCGCCATATCGCGGCGCATCAGGCTGTTTTGAAACGTCTCATGGAAGAAGAAACGCCTTTGCCCATCACTTTCGGCGTCATCGCGGAAGGGACGAAAGAGATTAAACGAATCCTGTCGCTCAACCGAAAATCCTTTGCCGAACAGCTGCGCCGAGTCCATGGCAAGGTGGAGATGGGATTGCGGGTTGCATGGGATGTGCCGAATATTTTTGAGTATTTTGTTAACACCCATGCGGAGATTCGGGCGGCGAGGGACCAGTTCTTAGGGAAAAGTCGTGTCCCTACCCAGGAAGACAAGATCGAAGTCGGGCGCCTCTTTGACCGCGTCCTTCAGGAGGACCGGGAGGAACACACGGACAGGGTGGAGGCGATTCTGTCTTCCGCCTGTTTCGAAATCAGGCGGAACGTTCACCGGACCGAGAGGGACGTTATGAATCTGGCCTGCCTGGTTGGGCGGGAGGCGGTGGATAAGGCATTCGAGGCGGCCATATTCGAAGCGGCACGCGGGTTTGACAATAATTTTGCCTTCGATTTCAATGGTCCCTGGGCGCCTCACAATTTTGTGGACGTGGAACTCCGCTTCTGAAGATATTCCCTTACGGGCGCTCACATTCACCATCGCCCCTGCGGAGGGTGGAAATGTTCCTGGTTGATGACATCCTTCTGGCGCCGGCGCGAGGCCTCTTCTGGATCTTCAAGGAGGTCCACCGCGCCGCCGAGGAAGAACAGGCGAACGAGGCGGAGGCCATCACGGCCAGGCTCAGCGAGCTATACATGATGCTGGAGACGGGGCAGATGACCGAAGCAGAATTCGACACCTCGGAAAAGATGCTTCTCGATCGTCTCGATGCCATCAAGGAAAAGACCTCCAGCGGCAGAGAAGAGGAGGATGATGAAGAGGTCGTTATCCGGAAAAGGCTTCCAAATCGACGAGCAAAGCCATGAAAAACAGCAGGAAGTCTCCGTTTTTTTTGTCGGATGCGGGCATCCGGCTTTTGCTGTTCGGCGGCAAGGGCGGTGTGGGGAAAACGACGGCCTCGGCGGCAACAGCGCTGGAACTCGCCCTCCGTCATCCTGAGAGATTCCTGCTTCTGGTTTCCACCGATCCCGCCCATTCCCTTCAAGACAGTTTCGCCGGGGCCAAGCCGCCCCCTAATCTGAAGGTCCTGGAATTGGACGCCCAGGCCTATCTCAACGACTTCCAGGAGAAAAACAGGCAGCGCCTCATGGAAATCGCCTCCCGGGGGACTTTCCTGGACGAGGAAGACATCAACCGTTTTATGGAGCTTTCCCTGCCGGGGATGGATGAGCTCATGGCCTTCCTGGAGATCAGCCGCTGGATCAAGGAAGGGACCTATGACGGGATCATCATGGATACGGCGCCGACGGGGCACACCCTGCGCCTCATGGAAATGCCCGACCTGATCCGGAAGTGGCTGGAGGCCCTCGACACGCTTTTGGCCAAACACCGTTACATGAAAAAGCTCTTCCGGGGGTCCTATGAGCGGGATGACCTCGATCATTTCATCGAAGGACTTGCCGCTTCCGTCAAACAGATGGAAAAACTCCTGAAGAATCATCAGCAATGCCGGTTCGTCCCGGTCATGCTGGCCGAGGCCTTGAGTATCGAGGAGACGCTGGATCTGATCCGGGAATTGCAGCGCCTCCGCATCGGTGTTGTGGAGGTGATCATCAACCGCTTGTATCCGGAAAGTCCGTGTCTCACCTGCCGTCATATCCGCGCCCGCCAGCTACAGGAACTGGCCCGCATTTTTCACGAACCGGTCTTTTCTCATCTCCGGTTCTGGGGGGTTCCCCTATATTCCGAGGAAATCAGGGGCATGGAATCCCTGCGATCCTTCTGGGAAGGTCTGACGGAATGGGCATCATCTCCCGGGGAAGCCCTGTCTTCCCTGCCTCCGGTAATACCCCGCGTCGACAGCCCCATCCCCCTGCCCCCCCCGGAAACGGCGATGCTCGTCTTTGCGGGCAAAGGGGGGGTCGGCAAGACCACCCTCGCTTGCGCCACGGCCCTGCGTCTGGCAAAGGCCTATCCAGGGAAACGGATTCTGCTTTTTTCCGCCGATCCCGCCCATTCCCTTGCCGATTGTTTAAACATGTCCCTCGGTCCCCGGCCGAAGGAGGCGGCGCCGGGGCTATGGGCCATGGAAATAGACGCCACCGCCGATTTTGTTGACCTCAAAAATCAGTATCGGAAGGAGATCGCGCAATTTCTCTCCCAGTTGATGCCGAACCTCGATCTGACGTTTGATCGTGAAGTCATGGAACGGATCATGGACCTGTCGCCCCCGGGGATCGATGAACTGATGGCTCTGGCAGCGGTGATGGATTTCCTGACCCCGGAGGGCTGCGACCTCATGGTCCTCGACGCGGCGCCGACGGGTCACCTGATCAGGCTGTTGGAATTGCCGGAGATCATCGAGGAATGGTTGAAGGCGTTCTTCAGCCTTTTCCTGAAGTACCACAAAATCTTCAGATTGCCGGGGATCTCCCAGCGCCTGGTTAGACTGTCCAAGAATCTTAAGCGTTTACGGAAGATCCTGACTAACCCGTCCCGGGCGGCTCTCTACGGTGTCAGCATCCTCACGGAGATGTCCTTTGCGGAAACGACAGATCTCGCCGCCGCCTGCGGGCGTCTTGAAATACCGATTCCCTGTCTGTTCTTGAATATGGCGACGCCGGACGGCCCTGACCCCCTCTGCCATTCCCTGTACCAAAGGGAATCCGCTGTCCGGGAAAAATTTGCCCTGACTTTCCCCGGCATCATCCGGCCGGTGGTATATTGGCAGAGCGATCCCCGGGGAATCGAAAATCTCGACGCCCTGGGACAGATACTTTATCAATCGACCGACAAGGGGAAGCAAAAGAACAAAAACGTTGCGACGGTGCAGAATGTCTAATTATGAACTGGACGAAAAGGAACATGTCAGCCTTTGCGAGGCCCTGGACCGGATCCTCAACAAAGGCGCCGTGATTTTCGGCGACGTCACGATCTCCGTCGCCGATATTGATCTTGTTTATCTGGGCCTGCAGGTCATCCTGACCTCCGTGGAAACGGCCCGGCGCGAGGAGGGCCTGATGCCATGAGCATGAATACGGATTCCCGGATATCTGATGAAATCTATGGGGACAGAGTTGAGATCTGTCCCCAGGTGGCGTCGTTGGACATTAGCGATTTTGCAAAACCCATGACGCCGCAGGATAATCGGACCTCGTCCCGCCGTATGAACCTCGATGAGGATAAGAAAAAAAACGGCCTGGCCCAGCTTGTTCTGACCGTGGTTAAACTCCTCCATGAACTCCTGGAGAAACAGGCGATCCGCAGGATTGACAGGGGCGGTCTTACGGATGAAGAGATTGAGCGTCTCGGCCTCACCCTGATGCGCCAGTCCGAGGAGATCACGAGGATCTCCCGCGAATTCGGTCTCGAAAACGATGATTTGAATCTCGATTTGGGACCGTTGGGGAAATTGTTGTAGCAGGAGGCAGCAAAATGACAATCCAGCGCACCACTCGACATTCTGTGGCAAGTACAAATCTGGCGGATCTTCTCGAAAGGATTTTGGACAAAGGCATTGTCATTGCCGGCGATATCCGAATCAATCTGGTTGACATCGAGTTTTTGACGATTCAGATCCGCCTGGTCATCTGCTCTGTCGACAAGGCCAAGGAGATGGGCATGGACTGGTGGGTGAACAATCCCGCCTTTTCTTCCCGGGCCAAGAACCAGCAGGCCCTACCGGAGGCTATGGACAGGCTCGAAGAACGCCTCGCCCGGATCGAAACCTCCCTGGGGCTACCGGAGTAAAATGTGTAACTGGAGACCTCTGAGAAGGAACTGCAATAAGTCAACGAGGCCGGGGCGGTCTATGCCATTGCGACCACGGAGAGGGTCTCGGGTTCTGGAAAATGATGCTGGAACTACTCTAGTCCATCCTGAAAAATGCGCTCTCTGAGCCCTGAAAATGCATGATGTGCTCTTCCATAACCGAAGAAAGTTGAGGATTTTCCCGGATCTCCGAGGTCCTGAACCCGGACCACGAACTTTTGTGTGCCGCGAAATCGATCGATTGGGACAAGCTCCATGAGGCCCTGTCCTCGTATTACAGTCCCGCCGGCCGTTCGGGAAAGCCCCTCCGCCTCATGGTGGGGATCCACATCCTGAAACACCGGCACAACGCATCCGATGAGACGGCGGTGGACATGCTCCACGAAAACGCCTACTGGCAGGCCTTCTGAGGATATGAGCCCTTCCAGAGGGGGAAGATCCTCGATTCGACCACCCTGGTGAAATTCCGGAACCGGATCGGGACGGAGGAGATGAAGAAGATCGAGGAAGTCCTTTTTGCCGCCTGGGGGAAGATGGGTCTCGTGAAGACGCTGCCGGTGATGCTGAAGGCGGTCGGGGAAACGGCGGGCACCCCGCCAAGAGAGGCTGTCACCGACCGGGGATTCGATCAGCCGTTGAAGTCGCAGAAGAAGCTCAAAAGGAAACGGAAAATCTTCGGTTTTCAAAGAGCGGAACGACGCAAAACTATCGAAAAGAGCGTTTTTCAGGACGGACTACTCTTGTCATAAGGAGGGGACAAGGACATGACTGAGGAAGATATCCATCCGGGGTGGATAGCCGCAATGGAACCGACAGGCGAATCGCAGACAGGCCCGGAACAGGACCTGCGCAGACGGGCAGAGGAAAAGGTCCGGGGTAAAGCTGTCCGGCTGGCGAAAAACGTGGACTCCCTGTCCCCCGGTGACGTAACGCGGCTGCTCCACGAACTGCGAGTGCAGCAGATCGAGCTGGAGATGCAGAATGATGAACTGCGCCGCGCGCAAGGAGACCTCGAAGCGTCCAGGGCGCGGTATTTCGACCTGTACGACCTGGCCCCGGTGGGCTATTTCACCCTTGATGAAAAGGGCATCGTCAGAGAGGCCAACGTCACCGCAGCCTCCCTGCTGGGCGTGGAAAGAAGAAATCTGCTCCGGCAGCCCCTGACCCGCTTCATCCTGCGGGAAGACCAGGACATTTATTACGGGCACCGCAAGCGGCTTTTCGAAACGAAGGAACCGCAGGTCTGCGAACTGAGGATGGCGAGGAAGGACAGCAATCCCTTCTGGGCGCGCATCGATGCCGTCCTGGCACAGGACTTCGACGGGGCTCCCGTCTGCCGGGCGACGATGAGCGACAACACCACGCTGAAGGCAGCGGAGACGGCGCTCCGGGAGAGCGAGGAAAAATTCAGGGCCCTTGCCAATTGCACGGTGAACTGGGAGTCGTGGATTGGACCGGACGGGAAATATCTCTGGGTGAATCCGGCGGTGGAGAAGATCATCGGGTATTCGGCGGACGAACTCCTGGCGATGCCGGACTTCGGCTCCGTCCTGATTGCCGAGGAAGAACGGCCTCTGTTCGCAAAGCACTTCCAGGAAGCCCTGCGGGGCGGCCGGGGTGAAAATTTCGAATTCCCTTATCTTTGCAAGGACGGTTCGAAAGTCTGGTTGCGCATCTCCTGGCAGCCGATTTTTAACGGGGAAGGCAAATTCCTGGGCACTCGCTTCAGTGGCAGTGACATCACCGCCAAAAAGGAGGCGGAAGCCCGGGAGCGCCTTGCCCGTGAGGTGCTGGAGATTCTGAACCGTTCAAAAAGCCCCACGGACACGGTCCGCGACATCCTGTTCCTGGTCCATAAGTATACGGGCTTCGAAGCCGTGGCCATCCGTCTGCAGAAGGATGGTGATTTTCCGTACTACATCACCCATGGTTTTTCCGAGGATTTCGTGGAGACCGAGAGGTCCCTGTGCGCTCGGGACGAAGAGGGAAACATTCTTCACGATGGAAAAGGAAACCCGGTATTGGAGTGCATGTGCGGAAACATCCTCTGCGGCCGGACCGACCCCTCGCTGCCCTTTTTCACCGAAGGGGGCAGTTTCTGGTCTAATCGCACCACGGACTTGCTGGCCTCGACGATGGAAGAGAATCGCCAGGCCAGGGCCCGCAATCGCTGCAATGGGGAGGGCTACGAATCGGTGGCGCTCATCCCGCTGAAATCAGGCCGCGAGATCATCGGTCTTCTGCAGTTCAACGACCGCCGCCCCGACCGGTTCACGTTGGAGATGATCTGTTTCCTTGAGGGACTCGGCACCAGTATCGGCATCGCCCTCTCCCGGAAGCGGCTGGAGGCGTCGTTGCGGGAGAGCGAGGAGCGATTCAGGGCCTTGAGTGAAAACGCCCCGGACATCATCTTCACCCTCGATCTCGAGGGGGCTTTTACCTATGTGAACCCGGCCTGGAAGAAGATCCTGGGTCATGAGAAAGAAGAAGTGATCGGAACATACTTCACTGATTTTGCCAAGGAAGAGGACAGGAGAACCTACAGGAAGCTTTTCAAGAACGTTCGGGACGAAGGGAAAACGGTCATCAATCAAACCGGGAGTATGCTGACCAAATCCGGGGAGGCACGGCTGTTCATCTTTAACACTGCGCCCAATCGAAACATGGGAGGTCAACTGATAAACGTCGTGGGCTCCATAAAAGACATCACGGAGATGAGGAAGGTGGAAGCCCAGCTTCTCCAGGCCATGAAGATGGAAGCTCTCGGGACACTGGCCGGGGGCATGGCCCACGATTTCAACAATCTTCTCATGGGGATCCAGGGAAATGCCTCGCTGGCGTTGATGGATCTCGATTCTTCCTATCCCCAGTTCGAATATTTGAAGAGTATCGAGAGCGAAGTGCGCAGTGCCGCCAATCTGACGAAACAGCTTCTGGGTCTGGCCTCGATCGGGCGGTACGAGGTCAAGCCGACGGATATGAATCGGGTGATAAAAAAAACCGTGTCCATGTTCGGCCGGATGAAGAAGGAGATCATCATCCACTGGAAATATGGCGAGGATTTATGGCCGGTGGAGGCCGACGGAGGCCAGATGGAGCAGGTGTTCATGAACCTCTTCGTCAATGCCTGGCAGGCCATGCCGGGAGGGGGAACTCTTTTTATCGAAACGAAAAACAGGATTCTCGATGAAGAGGACGTCACGCCGTACACGGCGGTTCCGGGAAAATACGTGAAGCTGTCCGTGACCGACACGGGCGTGGGAATAGATGAAAAGACGAAGCAGCGGATTTTCGAGCCCTTTTTTACCACGAAGGAGATGGGGCGGGGAACGGGTCTTGGTCTTTCCATTGTTTATGGAATCATCAAAGGACACAAGGGGTTTATCCATGTATACAGCGAACCCGGCCAGGGGACGACATTCAATATTTACCTGCCGGCCTCGGGAAAGGAGATTCTTTCGGAAAAACCGGTTTCTTCAGAGATTGTCCTGGGCCAAGGAACGGTTCTCCTGGTGGATGACGAAGCCTCTGTCCTGAGAGTCAACACGAGGATGCTGGAACGTCTGGGATATACCGTCCTTCCAGCATCCAATGGAGAGGAGGCCCTGGCCCTGTATCGGGAGAAGAGAGCGGGGATTGACCTCGTTCTTCTGGACCTGGTCATGCCGGGGATGTCCGGGGGGCAGGTATTTGATTCCCTCCGGGAAATGGATCCGGATATCAAGGTGATATTATTAAGCGGCTACAGCATCGATGGCGAGGCTCATACGATCATGGAGAGGGGCTGCAACGGATTCCTTCAGAAACCTGTCAGCCTGAGCGAGTTGTCCCGGAAAATAAAGGACATGCTCGATACATAGATGCGGATATTACAAGTCGGTCCTGCTTTCGAGACCGCCTGATCGCACCGGAGATTTTTCACGGTGAAGGGTTTCCTTCTTGACAGGGCGGAGGTCCTCCGTCATATTGTGCTGCAGGATCGGCGACTTCGAAAAAGTCGTATTTTCAGATTTTTTACGGTTTCAACAATATTGGCGATCCTCGAGTAAACAGGAGGAACCCATGCTCTACGTCATCGCCACCATCGAAGTGGTGAACGGGAAAAGAGATGAATACCTCTGGGAAATCAGGAAGGTCGTTCCCAGGGTACGGGCGGAAAAGGGGTGCATCGAATATGTTCCCGTCGTTGACCTGCCCGCCCAATTCTCCGCTCAGGACCCCGTTCAAAGCAACCGGGTGACCATCATCGAAAAATGGGAAACCCTCGAGGCCCTGAAAACCCACATGGAGGCGCCCCACATGAAGGAATACAGGGAAAACGCAAAAAAATTCATCGTTTCCGTCAAGGTGCAGGTCTTTACCCCCGCATAGGCCGAAGCCATTGGAATTGATGATTGATGATTCAGGACGGGGATTGAGCCTCCTGTGAACAGCCCGATTGCCGGGGACAGGGAAGCCAGGGAGATCATCATGAGGAAAGAAACGGCGGCCGGCCGTGAATTCAGAGCGGAAAAAGACCGGAAAGACGATCTTGACAAAAGGCTTTCCCGGATGGTCCGCCTGGGGTACCGCAAGGCCCCCCGGGTGCGGGAGATATTCAGGGACCGTAAACTGAAACCCGGGGACATCGAAAGGCGGGAAGACCTTTCCAGGCTCCCCGTCCTCTCCCGGGAACAGGTCGTCGCCATGGAAAAGGAACGCCCCCCCTTCGGCGGCTTCGCCCGGGAGGACCGTTCCTTCCAGAGGATCTTCACCTCCCCCGGCCCGGTCTATGAACCCCACCTCGATGAGGGAGGCCTCTGGGCGGCGGGGTACCGGGCGGCGGGAATCGGAAAAGGGGACGTGGTCCTCAACGCCTTCTCCTACCACATGGTGGCGGCGGGGCTTACCTTTCACGAAGGGCTCCGGGCCTGCGGGGCCACGGTGGTCCCCTCGGGAGCCTCGAGCACCGAACTGCAGGTCCAGCTCATCCGGGATCTCGGTGTCACCGCCTACACGGGAACGCCGAGCTTTCTCATGGCCATCATTTCAAAAGCGGAAGAAAACGGCCGCGATTTCAAAAAAGATTTTCGACTCCGCAAGGCCGTCTTCGTGGCCGAACCCCTCCGCCCCGCCGTCCGGGAAACCCTGGAAAAAAAATACGGCATCGACACCTGCCAGATGTACGGCGCCACGGAGGTGGGGGACATCGCCTACGAATGCCCGGCGAAAAAAGGGTGGCACCTGGGCGAGGACGTCATCGTGGAGATCGTCGACCCCTATTCGGGAACGGCCGTGGAAACGGGCCGGCTCGGCGAGGTGGTCGTCACAAGGCTGAACGATCTCTTTTTCCTCTTCCGCTTCGGGACGGGGGACCTCTCCTCCCTGATCGACACCCCCTGTTCGTGCGGCAGAACCTCCCCGCGCCTCGCCGGGATCGCCGGCCGCGTGGGCGAGGCCGTCAAGGTCCGGGGGCTTTTCATCGCCCCGAGCCAGATCGCCCTCCTGAAGGAACGGTTTCCGGGCGTCGGCGTGCAGGTTGAAATCACCCTCCGGAACAACCGGGACCATGTCCGGGTCACCCTGGAAGCGGAATCCCCCCCGGCGGATATCATGGGGCGTTTCCAGGCCCTTTTCACGGGGATCTGCACCGTCCGGGCCGACGAAATCAGGATTGCCGGACCGGGGTCCATCCGGAACCCGGGAAAGCTCCTCCTGGACCTTCGGGAGTGGAACGGTTAGCGGCGGCAGCTGAGCCCCGGGACATAAAAGCCGCCATTTTTCATGATGTCATTTTTTGATCCCGTAAAAAGTCGAAAAATGCCTATTTTCCGACGGCTTCGTAAAAAGATCCGGAGGCAAGGCGTCCGAATCCCGAGGAACGAGACGTACTGAGCGGTACGTCGCAGGGACGAGGAATGAAGGGCAACGCAGCCTATGGACTTTTTACGAAGCCGTCATTTTTTTATTGACACCGGATCTTTCTTCTTCTACGATTCGAAGAATATACAATTCAATTCGGTGGACGTGAGGAAGAGGGGTGAAAATCCCCCGCTGCCCCGCAGCCGTGAAGGGAACGAAAGCCCAGACATGCCACTGTTCCGAAATTGTCGGGATGGGAAGGCGGGTGAGTAGGTGGCCCGAAGCCGGAAGACCCTTCCACCGGAAAATCCTCGAGGGAGGGACCCCATGAGAGCATTCCCCTTTAATTCGTCATACAAGAGCCTTCGTCTGTTCTCCGCCGGCTGGATGTAAAGAACCGGGCGGCCTCCTCTCCGGGGCCGGCCGCCGGCAAAACGCCGCCATGAGAGAAAGGGCTCCCGTCACCAGGAAAAGGATCCTTCAGGTCACGGCACTTCTCGCCGTGATCTACGGAATTGTTTTCATTCTTTCCCTGTGCCTCGGCCCGACCAGGATCTCCCTTCTCAAAGCCATGGAGAACCTTTTCCTCTCGGGGCCGTCGGGACCGGCCGTTTCCGACAGTCCCGAAACGGCCATTCTTTTTTCCATCCGCTTTCCCAGGGTTCTGTTTGCCAGCCTCGTCGGGGCCTCTCTCTCCCTCGCCGGGGCGGCGTTTCAGACCCTTCTCCGGAACCCGCTGGCGGACCCCTACATCCTGGGAATTTCCGGGGGATCCGCCACGGGGGCCATCATCGCCATCGCGACGGGATTGTCCGCCCTGCCCTTCGGGGTTCCCGTTCTCGCCTTCCTGGGCGCCGTTCTCACGATTTTTCTCGTTTTCGCCATCGGGAGGACGGACTCGAACATCCTTCTCCTGGCAGGAGTAATCGTAAACGCCTTCTTCTCCGCCGTCATCCTCTTTTTCCTCTCCACCAGCCGGAGCGCGGACCTTCACAGCATGGCCTTCTGGCTCATGGGGGATCTGGGCCTCGCGACGGCGCGGGAAATCTTTCTTGTTTCATGCTCTCTCGCCGCCGGCTTCTTTATCCTGTACTACCACGCCCGCCCCCTCAATCTCCTGGCGACGGGAGAACACACGGCGCTTCACCTGGGCATCTCCGTGGAAAAGACCAAGGTCCTTCTCTTCCTGGCCGGTTCCCTCATCACCGCCGTGGCCGTTTCCTTCAGCGGCATCATCGGTTTCGTGGGGCTCGTCATTCCCCACATGATGCGCCTCGTTTTCGGGGCCGACCACCGGCTCCTCTTTCCCGCCACGGCCCTTTTCGGAGCCGCCTACCTCATGGCGGCGGACACGGCCGCCCGGGTTCTCGTCCCCTCGACGGAACTCCCCGTCGGGGTGATCACGGCCCTCTGCGGAGCCCCTTACTTCATCTGGCTTCTCAGGCGGAAAGGAGGGGTCTGAAACCATGCTCCGTCTCGAAAACATCGGATTCCGGTACCGGGAGGAACGGGTCCTCCGGAATGTCTCCTTCACCGTCGAACCGGGGGACTTCCTGGGCATCCTCGGTCCCAACGGTTCGGGAAAGACCACGCTCATCAAGATCATCGACGGCATCCTCACTCCGGAACAGGGGAAGGTCTTCCTCCGGGGAAAAGACCTCGGGACGATGAAACGACGGGACATCGCCCGGGCCATGGCCGTCGTTCCCCAGGAAAGCCCCTTCGTCTTTTCCTACTCCGTCGGGGAAATCGTGCTCATGGGCCGCTCCCCCCACCTGGGAAACCTCGCTTTCGAATCGGAAGAGGACCGGGCCATCGCCCGGCGGGCCCTGAAAGAGACGGACACGGCGGCCCTGGCGGAGCGGAGCTTCAACGAACTGAGCGGCGGGGAAAGACAGCGGGTCCTCATCGCCCGGGCCCTGGCCCAGGAACCGGACCTTCTCCTTCTCGACGAATCCACCGCCTTTCTCGACCTGAGACACCAGATCGCCTTCATGAATCTCCTGGCCTCTCTGAACCGGGAAAAGGGCCTCACCATACTCGCCGTGACCCACGACATCAACCTGGCCGCCCTCTTCTGCGGAAAAATTCTCCTCCTCAAGGAAGGAGGCATCCATTCTCTCGGGTCGCCCGGCGATGTCCTGACGGAAAAGGCCGTCCGGGACGTATACGGGGTCGAGGCCCGGATCGACAGGCACCCGTCCGCGGGGACCCCCCGGGTCACGGTGCTGCCCGACAGGATCGGACATGTTCTGCAGGAACATTCGAATATTCAAAAGGAGGGATAGAACTGCATGAGAGTCCTTATTTCCGTGGTATTGGCATGTATGGTCCTTCAATTTTCAGCAACGGCGCCGCCGGTTCGGGCAGCAGAGGAGGCGCCTGCCCGGATGGACGAGGTGGTCGTCACGGCCACCCGGGAAAGTGAGGAGATCCGGAAAATCCCGGCCAACGTTTCCGTCATCACCGAATCGCAGCTCGCGGAATCGGGTGCCACGACGGTGGTGGAAGCCCTGGAGAAACTGGAAAGCATCCACATCCGGAGCTACAGCGGGAACCCCTCCCAGGCCGTGGTGGACCTCCGGGGGTTCGGGGGGGACAACCCCTATGGGAAAACCCTCATCCTCCTCGACGGACGGCGGCTCAACCGCCCCGACATGGCCTCCATCAACTGGCTCCAGATCCCCCTGTCCAACGTGGAAAGGATCGAAGTGGTCCGGGGCGGCTCGAGCGCTCTCTACGGGGACAATGCCGTGGGCGGCGTGATCAACATCATCACGAAAAAGGGGGCGGGAAAACCGACCGGCCAGGCCTCGGTCATCCTCGGAAGCTACGGTCTCCATGATGAGCGGGCCGGCGTTTCCGGATCCCTGGACAAGTTCAGCTACGCCGTGAACGGGGAAAACCAGCGGACCTTCGGATACCGGGAGCGGTCCAAGTTCACCGCTAAAAGCGCCGGCCTCGACCTGGGGTACGACTTTTCCGAATATTTAGGGGCCTCCCTCTCCCTTTCCGCCAACCGGACGTCTTTCGCCCTCCCGGGAACCCTGACGAAAAGCCAGATGGAACAGGACCGGCGGCAGTACCAGCCCGGCGGCCCCTGGACCCCCGCCCATTCGGACGATGAAATGACGGAAGATTACCAGAACGGAAGTTTCCGGATCGAGTCCTTCCTGGGCGACTACGGGGCGCTTTACGCCGATTTCCTTTTCGGAAGCAAGGACATCGAGGCGAACATGCCCTCCCAATTTTCGAACCAGTACAACGATTACGATATCCAAACCTGGGGGTTCACCCCGAAATACGTCCTGGAAAAGGCCCTTTTCGGACACCGGAACAAATTCCTTCTCGGCCTCGACCTTTACCGGGAAACCATGGACGTGGACAAATTCGGGAACCTCGAACGGACACTGAAGACCCACGAGGCGGATTTCACGCGGACCAGCCTCGGCGTCTATGCCCGGGAGGAGTTCAGCCTCCTGGACGATCTCATTCTCGCTGCCGGCTACCGGACGGAGCGGACCAAACTGGAAGGAACGTACACCAATCTTTCCGACCCCTCCGAGGGTTTCAAGAACGCCGAAAAGGTCCACCATGCCGATGCCTGGGAACTGGGACTTACCTACCTCCTGGGCGAGCGCTCCAATGTCTTTGCCAGATTTGCCACGGTCTATCGTTACCCCTTCCTGGACGAGCAGGCTTCCTACCTGGGGACGCCCATCCAGTTCCTCACGGACCTGGACAAGGAAAAGGGGAAAAGTTATGACATCGGGACCCGGTTCTTCCCCCTGGAAAACCTGATGCTCGGCATCACCCTGTACCGCATTGACATGGAGGACGAAATCAAGTACGTGGGGATCTGGCCCACGGGGAAAAACGTGAATCTCGACGAGACGAGACACGAAGGCGTGGAGCTGAAGGCCCGGTACACCCTGCCGGGCTGGTTCGACGTCACCGGGAACGCCACGTATGAAGAGGCCTTCTTCACCGAGGGGGCTTACAGGGACAAGGAGATTCCCCTGGTCCCCCAGTGGATGGCCAATGGGGAGCTGGAGATTTTCCTTCCCTTCGATTTCGTCCTCCGGCCGGAAGTCCACTATCGAAGCAATGCCTGGCTGGGCGACGATCTGGACAACTCGGCGGAAAAGCTGGAGGGGTACACGACATACAACCTCTTTCTCTTCTACCGGCCCCGGATCGACGGTATCCGTCTTTCCGCCTTTTTCGGCGTGGAAAACCTGACGGATGTCGAGTATGCCACTTACGGGTACGACATGGCTCAATGGGGCATGGAAAATACCTACTACCCGGCTCCCGGGATCACCGTCAAAGGGGGTCTGACGATCGAATTTTAGTCATGACGTCTTTGCAGAAAGTCCCTGGGCTGCCTTGCCTCTGACTCTTTCTGCAAGCCGTCGGAAAAATCGTATTTTCAGACTTTTTACGGTTTTATCAGTCATGAAATCCCTTTGGAAACGGGGGGGAGACAAAATTTCCCCCCTGACATTCCTTTTTCTTTTTTACGTCTTCGTCACCCCGGGCGGGGGCGCGCTCTTCACCGACGGCCTGGGGAGGGCCGTGGACATCCCCGACACCCCCCGGCGGATCGTCTCCCTGGCGCCGAATCTCACGGAGGTGCTCTTCGCCCTGGGGCTCGACGACCGGATCGCCGGCGTGACCTCCTTCTGCGATTACCCCGAGGAAGCGCGCCATAAAACTAAAATAGGCGGATTTATTCACTTTTCGCTGGAAAAACTGGTCTCTCTGAAGCCCGACCTCGTCCTGGCCACGGCCGACGGAAACCGGAAGGAGACGGTTCTCCAAATCGAGCGGCTGGGGTGTCCCCTTTACGTCGTCAATCCGAAATCCCTCGATGAAATCCTGGAGATGATCAACCTTCTGGGCACCATCACGGGAACGGGAGAAAAGGCCGGGGCCCTCGCCGACTCCCTCAGGAAACGGATCGACAAAGTGGCTGCGGCGGCTTCGGAACGGAAACCTCCCCGGGTTTTTCTCCAGGTGGGGACGGAGGGTCTCATCACCGCCGGGCGAGGGACGTTCCTGGATGAACTGATCCGCCTGTCCGGCGGCATCAACGTGGCCGGAACGGAAGGGGTCCGTTATCCCCGGTACGGCATGGAAAAGGTGGTCTCCCTGAGGCCGGAGGTGATCCTTGTCATCGCCATGGATGAGGAACCCCTGCCCTGGCATTTCTGGAAACGATGGCCCGGGATCCCCGCCGTACGGTCAAACCGGATTCATCTCCTCAACGCCGATCTCGTCACAAGGCCCTCCCATCGCATCGTCGACGGTCTGGAGGAGATGTTTTCCCTGATCCACCGGCAGGAAAACGAGAAGCCGCCGAAAGAAGTCGAGGAGTGACAATTTCGCCAGGGTATTGCCGATCCCGGTTTTTGCCGGGGTGGCGGTCCGCCCGGCTTCCGGCGGGTCTATCGAAAAAAGCGGCTCAAGATTTCTCATAAGAAAGGAACCCGGTATGACCGAATATTTCCTTCAGGGCGGACCGATCATGTACCCCCTTCTCCTGTGCTCTCTCGTCTCCCTGACCGTCATCATCGAGAGGACCCTCTTCTGGATCCGGGAGGAGCGGCGGAGGGACCGGGGACTCCGGGACGAACTCATGACCCTGGTGGAACAATGCGAGCTGGAAAAGGCCCGGAGCCTGACCGGGGACACGAAGGACTTCGTCATCCGGGTCATGGTCTGCGGCATCGTCCACCAGGCCTTTTCCCTCCGGGACGCCCTCCAGATGGGCGCCGACGAGGAACTCGCCCGGATGCGCCGGTATCTCCCCATCCTGGACACCATGATCACCCTCTCCCCTCTTCTCGGTATCCTGGGAACGGTGACGGGCATCATCTATTCCTTCAACATGCTCGGCACGGTGGGCATCGAGCAGCCCCGGATGATCACCGCCGGGATCGCCCAGGCCCTCCTCACCACCGCCTTCGGGCTTCTCATCGCCATCTTGAGTCTTCTGCCCTACAACTATTTTCTGTCCCGGGTCGAAAAGGCGTCCCTGGAGATAGAGAAATACGGCACCACCCTGGAAATCCTCTTCGAAAAACTCAGAAACGGGAAAAAACCGTGAAGATAATCCCGAAATACCCGAAAAAGGCCCGGATCGAGATGATCCCCCTCATGGACGTCATCTTCCTGCTCCTCGTGGCCTTTATCATGATGACCATGTCCATGACGGTCTACCGGGGCATTCCGGTGGAGCTTCCCGCCTCGGAGGCGGCCGACGTGGAGAAAAAGACCCTCGTCACGGTGACGATTCTGAAAGACGGCGCCCTCTACCTGGACCGTGAGGCGGTCACCCTTCCCGTTCTGAGAGACCGGCTGTCCCGCCTGTCGGAACGGGACAATCCGCCCAGGATCTTCCTGGCCGGAGACAGAACCGTATCCTATGAGCGCGTCCTCGCCGTCATCGACGAGATCCGGAAGGCCGGCGTCACCGGGGTATCCCTGGAAACAAAATGGACGGAATAAAGGGGAGAAGCGACCTGATCCTGGCGGCGGCGATCGCCGCCCTTCTGCACGGGACTCTGTTCATCTTCTTTCCCGGGGTGTTTACCCCGTCCCGGCTCGCGTTGAAGGAGTGCCGTCCCCTCCGGATATCTTTCCAGACACCCGTTTCTCCCTCCCCGCAACGGCTTGCGGCCCCCCTTGCAGCTCCCTCCACTTCCCGGCCGGTCGACCCGGTCCCCGAGGCTTCCCCCGTTCCCCGGAAGGAGACGAAAAAGGTTGCCAAAAAGAAGACGGACCCTGTAAGAAAGGAGGTCGGGACAATGGAGCCGCGGCACCTCCCGGAGGCGGTGCCGCATGAAGAGCGGGAAATGCCGCCCCTCCGGGAGGCCGTCGCCGCGGTTTCCCGGGAAGCGGTCCCCCCGGAGGAAATTCCGTCGTCAGAAGCATCGGAATTATCCGGCCTGAGCCGGCAGGAGGCCCGATACCGGCACAACCCGCCGCCGTCCTACCCTTCCCTGGCCCGGCGGCGGGGCTATGAAGGCACGGTTCTCCTCATGGTGGAAGTCCTCCCGGAAGGATCGGCGGACCGGATCCGCATACGGAAATCCTCCGGATTCCCCATTCTCGACCAGGCGGCCATCGATGCCGTGGGCGAGTGGCAATTCGAACCGGCCCGGGAAAACGGAACCCCCCGGACCTCATGGGTTGAAATCCCCGTCCGGTTCATGATCGGAAGTCCGTAGCGATATGAAAAAATTGATCGTATTCCTGCTCTTAACATGCCTCTTTCCGTCCCTTGCGCCTTCACCGGCCCGCTCCGGACAGGACCCTTCAGCGGAAACCTGTTATCTTACGGGAAAGCGCTTCATCACCAAAAAGAAACTCGATCGGGCCGTCGATTATTTCAAGAAGGCCGTCGCCATGAAGCCCGAGGTGACCAAGTACCATTACGGCCTCGGGGAGGCCTACCGGATCAAGGGCGCTTATGAAGAGGCCGCTTCGTCTTTCGAGAGGATCCTGATGCTCGATCCCGACCACGGGGAGGCCCTCTGCCGTTTAGGCGACGTCCACGTGGCCATGGGTAAAACCGAAAAGGCCATCCCGTATTACGAAAAGTTTATCCGGTCTTCGAAAAACCAGGCGGAATCGCTTTTCATCCAGGGGAGAATCCACGATCTCAAGGGCGACATGAAGGAAGCCGTCGCTTCCTACAGGAAGTCTCTTTCTCTCCGCTCCGGTGATTTCGATACCCTCGTCTCCCTGGCCTCGGATCTGGTCAAGGAGGGGAACGTTCGGGAAGCGACGGATCTTTTCCTCCGGGCCAAAAAAATCAGACCTTACGACGAAAACGTCCTGGTGAACCTGGGGAAGCTATATACAACGCAAAAGTCGTACGACAGGGCCCTGGAGGTTCTGTCGACGGCCATCAAGATCGATTCGTTCAACCCGGAAACCCGTTTTTACCTGGGAAAGGTCTATTACAGCCGGGGCGATCTGAACCGGGCCATCGATCACACGGAAAGGGCGGTGGAAATCGATCCCGCCGACCCGGAGAAGCATTTCACCCTCGGTCTTTACTACGACAAGAAGGGATGGCACGACATGGCCGTGGCGGAATACGAAGAAGCCCTTTACCTGGATCCTCAATACCTGTATAATCGCCTCCGCGAAGCGGAACCCGATCAGAAGGACGAGGCGGAGCCGAAACATTGACACCGGGGGTAGAGAATACATGAAAACAGATGATCTGAAAAAAAGGCTCGCGGAAATCATCCTCGACCGGAGCTTCCAGTACCGGAAGGACCCGCCCTTCATTCTCGCCTCGGGAAAGACCAGTCATTATTATTTCAACTGCAAGCCCACCACCCTCGACCCCGAAGGGATGAATCTCATCGGGCATATTCTCTTCCATATGCTGGAGGATTCGGATATTACCGCCGCCGGGGGCCTGACCCTCGGCGCCGATCCCCTGGCGAACGCCCTTTCCGTCATCTCCTTCCAGGCGGGGAAACCCATCAAGTCCTTCATCGTCCGGAAAGAATCGAAAGACCACGGAACCCGCGGAAAGATCGAGGGAAACGTGAACCCCGGTGAAAAGGTGGCCGTCCTGGACGACGTGATCACCACGGGCGGTTCCACCATCGCCGCCATCGAGAGCGCCCGGGCGGCGGGCCTGACGGTCGAGCGGGTCATCGCCCTCATCGATCGCGAGGAAGGGGGAAAAGCGAATATCGAGATCTTCGTTCCCCGCGTGGACGCCATCCTCACCCGTTCGGAAATCATGAAGGCTTACGGCCACAGAGGTGAGGAGCCGGGCGTTGAACCGTAAAATATGCCGGCTTCCCGAAACCGTTTCCCTTTTTGTCGTCATTCTTATCCTCTTTCATGCGGGCAGCCTCTCCGCAGGAAACGACATTCTCCCCATTACGGACTTCCCGTCGGAGGAACTCCGGGACGGGGCGCCCCTGGGCTGGCAGCTCGAAACTTTCAAGGGAAAGGCGGATCTCCGGCTCACGGAGGGAAACCCGGGATACACCCTCCACATGAAGAGCGATCCCGAGTCGTCATTCGGCATCCATAAGAAATTCCTGATAAATCCGGAAGAATATTCCTATCTCAATTGGAAATGGATGGTCCACCAGCTCCCCAACGGCGGGGATGTGCGGAGCCGCGGCACCAATGATCAGGCCATCCAGGTATACCTTATCTTCAAGGAAACGGGATGGCCCGCCAAAATCAACACCCCCGTCCTCGGATATATCTGGGACAACGAACCCCCCCGGGACACCGTGGCCCAGAACCCCAGGCTTCTGGCCCACAATATCCGCTATCTCGTTCTCCGGAACAAGGAAGATCACCTGAAGGAGTGGCACACCGAAAAAAGAAACATCGTCGAGGATTTCAAGAGGGTCTTCCCGGACATCGAAGGCGGCGCCCCCCGGGAAATCATCGCCGTGGCCTTCTTCATCAATTCCCACCACACGAAAAGCCGGGCGGAAAGCTCTCTCGCCGACGCTTATTTCAGCAGAAACTGAGGCCCTGCCGGAAGCGATTGACCAGTCCGTGGGCCCGGCGGACCGGTTCGGGAATCCGAACGGACCGGCAACAGCCAAGAACAATCTCCACGGCCCGATCCAGCCCCATGTCATGCCCGGGAGACACGAAGACGGGCTTCACCCCCCGCCTCGTCCGGACCGCCGCCCCGACGGTCCTCCCCTCATAAAACAGGGGGGATGCCGCCCCCTTCTCCTCTCCCGGTTCCCCGTATTCACCGACGAGCCGGGTCTTGCCGCAACCGATGGAAGGAAGCCCCAGGAGAAGACCCATGTGGGACGCCAGACCCAGTCCCCTCGGGTGGGCGATGCCCTGGCCGTCGAACAGAACGACGTCGGGAACGGCTGAAATCTTCCCGAAGGCCCCGAGGAGGGCCGGCCCCTCCCGGAAGCTGAGAAGGCCCGGGATATAAGGAAAGGTCACCGTCTCGGAATGGGCGGCCACTTCCAGCACCTCCAGGGAGGGATATTTGAAAACGACCACGGCGGCGTAAAAAAGAGGGTTTCCCCTCGCATAGGAAATATCGGCGCCGGCGATGGTCTCGATGTTTTCCGGGCATCCATCGTCCCGGACAATGAGATCCCGGCGAAGGCCCTCCTGGATACGGACCGCCTCCCGGAAATCGACGTTCCAGGGATGAATCTGCCGGATCTTCATGGCGGGAACGTCAGGAAACCGCCCGAACGGCAAGGGAAGCAAGATAGTCTTTCAGGATCGACCGGGCCTTCTCGATATCCCGGCCGATCTGTTCCTTCAACTTCGCCGGCGATTCGAATTTCCTCTCGTCCCGGAGCCGGTCGATGAAGAAAAGCTCCACCGTCCTGTCGTAAATATCCCCCTTGAAATCCAGGAGATGAACCTCAATTGAAAGTTCGTTGATGCCGAATGTGGGATTGTAGCCGATGTTGAGAACCCCCTGGTGGTCCCGCCCCTCCACCCGGGCCATGATGACATACACCCCGGGGGCGGGAATGACTTTTTCCGACTGGATGTTGGCCGTGGGAACGCCGATGTCCGTTCCCCGCCGGTACCCCTTCACCACGTTTCCATAGATGTTATAGGGCCGCCCTAAAAGCTTCCCCGCAAGCTTCACCTCGCCGTCGAGGATGGCCAGCCGGATCTTCGTGCTGCTCACGATGATCCCGTCGATCTCCACGGCCCCGATCTCCCCCACTTCGAACCCGAACCGTTTCCCGCATTCCTTCAGATACCGGGCATTGCCTTCCTTGTTCTTCCCGAAGGCATAGTCGTATCCCACGAAAAGCTTCCGGAGCCGGAGCTTGTCCCAGAGAATCCGCTCGACGAATTCCCCGGCCCGGGTCCGGGCGAACTCGAGGGAGAAGGGGATGAGAAGCATCCCGTCGATGCCCTCGTCCTCCAGGAGGCGCACCTTCTCATCCAGGGGCGTCAGGAGGAAAAAAGGCCGGTTTTCCGGGCGGAGGACCTTCTGGGGGTGGGGATCGAAGGTGATGACGACGGATTTTCCGTCTTTTTCCCGGGCCTCCCCGATGACCTTTCGGAAAAGGTCCCGGTGGCCGAGGTGAATGCCGTCAAAGTTCCCGATGGTCACCACGGACCCCCGGAAATCGGAAGGGACATATTCAAGACTGAGAAGCCTCATAAGGCGCCATACCTCCTTCGAAGGTATTGTACCATAACACTTATGGCCCCTTTTTCAAGTGGATTTTTCCTTGACAACGGAAGGCCGATAAGTGTAGATTCAGCGAGTATTACAAGCTGCCGAAGTGGCGGAATTGGTAGACGCGCTAGGTTCAGGGTCTAGTGGGTGTACGCCTGTCCGGGTTCAAATCCCGGCTTCGGCACCATGCAGGTGAGAGTGGCGCAATTTTATAAAATTGCGCCACTTTTTTATTCTCAGGGTACGGACATTCATCAAGGAGGCCGATTGTCTTGAACAAGCCATCCTGACTCCGAACGAAAAAACGATATTTTTTTAGATACAGTATGCTACACTGTCGCGAAGTGTAATTATTTCCGGAATGGAAACAGATGTAAGTTTTTTTGAATTGAAAGGAGGCAATCTATGACGCCGGGAGGAGGATTTGATCCTCAGTTCCAGCTGCCGTCTTTAGAAGTGATCATTGAAAAGATTCAGCGACGATGGCAGTCTTTTAATTTTAAGGGTTCTCCGATTCTTTTGCTCGCCGTCACGCTGATAGTGATTTCTCTCTGGACGGCATGGTTTACGATCCAGCCGGAAGAAACGGGCATCGTGCAGCGATTCGGCAAGGTCATCCGAACGGCCGGGCCGGGTCTGCACTTTAAAGTGCCTTTCGGGATCGAAACGGTCCAGACACTTCCCACGGCCAGGGTTCTCAAAGAGGAATTCGGCTTCCGGACGCTGACAGCCGTTTCGGGCCAGAGGACGCAGTATGCGGCCAACAGCCAGGCCTTTAAAAGCGAGTCCCTCATGTTGACGGGAGACCTCAATGTGATCGATGTCCAGTGGATCATTCAGTACCGGATCGAAGATCCGATCCTTTATCTGTTTAATGTGCGGAACACGCCGAAGACGATCCGCGATATCACCGAGGCAATCATGCGCCGGGTGGTGGGCAACCGGCTCGGCAGCGACGTCCTCACTGTCGCTCGGGTGGAGGTATCCAGCGAGGCAAAAGAGGAGATTCAGAAAGTCCTGAGCGAGTATAAAACCGGTGTGCGTCTGGTAACCGTTGAACTCCAGGATGTCACACCTCCCGATCCGGTGAAACCGGCCTTTAACGAAGTCAACGAGGCGCGCCAGGACAAGGAACGGACGATCAATCAGGCCCAGGAGCAGGCAAACCGCGAAATCCCCAAAGCCGGCGGTGAAGCAGCTCAGAGCATCAGCCAGTCCGAAGGTTATGCCCTGGAACGAATCAACCGGGCCCAAGGAGAGGCCAATCGTTTTTTGGCTATCCTGTCCGACTATGAAGGTGCCCCGGAGGTCACGCGGCGGCGTCTGTACTTGGAATCCATGAGCGGCTTTCTGGCGGGACTGAAAGATCTCTATATTGTAGATAGTGACCAGAAAGCCCTGATACCCTGGCTTCCCATGAAACCCGGAGCAACCTCACCGCCTGCCGAAGGAGGTAAGTAGTGAAAAATACGAAGCTGACAGCCATAGTCATCCTGGTATCGGCAATTGCCGTGAGCCTTTATTCATCATTCTATATACTGGAAGAGGGATATCAAGCGGTTGTCGTTCAGTTCGGCCGGCCTGTGGGGGAAACAGTGACCGAGGCGGGTCTGCATATCAAGATCCCTTTTATTCAAGATGTCAGGCGTTTCGAGAAACGCCTTCTCGTCTGGGATGGTGACCCTAATCAGATTCCAACCAAAGGTCGGGAGTTTATCTGGGTGGACACCACGGCACGCTGGCGTATAGCCGACGCGAGAAAATTTCTGGAAAACGTAGCCACGGAAGAGGGGGCCCAATCCCGGTTGAACGATATCATCGATTCCGTGGTCCGCGACCAGGTGTCAAGCAGTGAATTGGTCGAGCTTGTCCGCAGTTCGTCATGGAAAGTACCCGGGGAAGAAATCCTGCTGGAAGTTCCTGCGGAACGGGAAAAGGAGCTCAAGAAAGAAATCAGCCGCGGGCGTGAGGAGATTACCCGCACCATTCTCACCGAGGCCAGAAGGATCATCCCTCAGTACGGGATCGAGCTGGTGGATGTGCGCATCAAACGTCTTGATTATGTGGAGAGCGTCCGGGAAAAGGTTTATTCACGGATGATATCCGAAAGGAAACGCATCGCGGCACAGTTCCGGTCGGAGGGAGAAGGGCAAAGTGCGGAAATTCTGGGAACAATGGAAAAAGAACTGCGCCGCATCCGTTCCACTGCCTACCGTCAAGTGCAGGAAATCCGCGGCAAGGCGGACGCGGAGGCAACGCGCATCTATGCCAAGTCGTATAGCCGGAATCCCGAGTTCTATTCATTCCTGAGGACCCTGGAGGTCTATGGAGAGGGCTCAAATAAGAATTCCGTAGCGATCCTCACCACGGACAGCGACTTTTATCGATATATCAAGTCGGCGAATCCTAAGGGTTTATCTTTCAGTAGAGGCGCGACGGCAAAATAATCCCCGAAAGGCACCGGGCAAACGGCAAGGAGATCCTTGAGCAAGAAAGTGCCTGCTTCGATACGTCACTGATTTCGATGGGTCAACAGGTCCCCGGTGTTCATGATCGCCGGTCAGTGTCAACGGTCTTTTTAAAGTGAGCCGCCTGATCTGCCAGGCCTGGCCCATTTCCACACCTTCCTTTCCGTCTCTTCCACGGGGTCTGTAGCTGTTGCCCCGGATGTTGACGACCACGCTGTGGTGCAGCAGGCGGTCCAGGAAAGCGTAACGCGAGATGTCCTGTCAGACTGGCCTCAATAGCCGTGGTTGCCGTTTCGATGTCCCGCATCTCCCCTGAAAACGTGCCAACTGCGAAAACCGTCATACCGAAAAGTGTCGCCAAGCGGTTTCCCGGCAGCCGGGTGGTGCAGACTCGTTAGCAGAAAGATGGTTGAGGAAGGGGCCCCGCGAGAGATGGTCCGACCGCCCTTCATACCGCAAGATCGATCTGCTGGAGCGTGCCGACGGCACCGTCATTTCCGACGTAGACCCCCGTGGAACGGACGGACCCGAGAAGCCCGTTCGACCGGTCCCGAAGATCGAAGGGCGTTTCAAGGTTTTCCAGGGAGATCGCCTCCACCCCGGCATCGGCGAGGGACGTGAGACCGGCGCCTTCCCGGCCCGCCCCGATCCAGATTCTCAGATTTCGGTAGGCATCGTCGTTTTCATCGATCCAGCCGTTCCCGTCTTCGTCACAGGCAGAAAGCTCCTGAAAACCCCGGCCGGTCGCCGGGCCGAACAGCTCCCCGCCGTCCGTGGCGCTCCCGTCACCGTTCCGGTCGAGGACGAGATAGCCGCTGCCGGACCCGAGGGCGGCCATGGATTCCTCCGTGCCGTCGCTGTCGAGGTCGAAGGAAAACCGGACATCGGACAGGTCCGCCGCCCCGCCGTTGAAATTGATGACCAGGGGATCCACGCGGGCCGCATCCCCCAGCCGGATGGTCGTGGAAGACTCTTCATACCAGATGCGGCTCATCTCCAGCTTCAGAGCAAAGCGTATTTCCCGGCCGCCGGCGGTGCGGATGGTTCCGGAGGCGGCAAAGGCCGTTTCCTCCGCCTCATAGCGGGACTCGAAGGTCTCTATCTCCATCCCCCAGCCCAGGGGCGCATTCGCCTCCTCCTGCCCGGACGCTTCCTCCGGCACCTCGCCGGATGCTTCCCCGGCACCCTCGTCCGGTTGGAGAATGTTCACGGTCCTGCCGGTCATCCGCTCGACGATGAGCCGGATGATTTCCAGCTTCGGCGGCAGGGGACAGGATTGCCCCGTCGTGCAACCGTTCGAAAGGGTCACCCGGTCTTCTTCGGAAGACGGCGCCGATTTTCCGGCGGGGCGGGCGTTTTCAGAGCCGGCCCCCCCGGCATCGGCCCACATCCGGATGGAAGTCCTCCGTTCATCCTTTTCCACCGACTGATGACAGACGGCAAAGGCCATTTCCGACCGGGAAACGATCATGGGCCCTCATCCTTTCAGGCTTGTCCAGGGTGCTTGAGAGTGGAACCGGACCTTTCGCCCCCTGGCCGGGACATCCCTGTTCCTGAAAGATCTATCGGAAAAACGGCGGCAGACTTTAGTAAGTCCTTCCGAAATTTTCCCGAAAAACTTTGACGTAAAGAATAGTTGAGGATAAAGTATTCAGAAAATGAAGTCTTGGAGGGTGACATGGACGAAAAAAGGATCATCATTTATGGAAAAGACGGCTGAGGGTATACCAGCGAAGCCAGGAAGGCTTACGGAAACAAGGCCGTTTATATAGATGTGAAGAAAGACGCCGCGTCTCTCGGAGAGATGCTCAAACACTCCGGCGGATCGAGGAGTGTACCGGTCATCGTCGAAGACGGCAAGGTGAAGATCGGTTACGGCGGAACCTGAGGCGTCTGAGAACGGGCCGTCGGTCCGTTTCCGGACGGTGATAAACGCCGCAGGACAACACATTGTCCAGGGGAGAGAGATCACGCCGGGATTTCCCTCCCTTTTTCAATTCATCCCGTCAAGGCGTTCTTCCGATATCAAATATCGGAGCAAACCCTGTCTTTGCCGGTCTTCTTCGCCAGGTACATGAGCCGGTCCGCCCGGTCCACAAGAGCCTTCGTGTCTTCACCCGGCTCATATTGCGCAACCCCGATGCTTACCGTCATATGGACGCCTTTCCCCGGCACCGGCGAAAAATTCTCTTTCCTGAATTCAGATCTGATTCTTTCCGCGGCAACGGTACCGTTGGCACTTGTCGTCATGGGCAGGAGAATCGTAAATTCTTCACCACCATAACGATAGGCGGAGTCCGCCTGGCGCAACTGTCTTCTGACCACCTCGCCGAATCGTGACAGGATATGGTCCCCCTGGAGATGACCGTAAGTGTCGTTGAAGGCTTTAAAATTGTCGAGATCGAGAAGGAGAAGGGTCAACGGCTGTTTATAGCGGTCCGCCCGATTGAGTTCCATCCGGAGCTGATTGTAGAAATGCCTGGAATTGTAAAGCTGGGTGAGGCCGTCAACAATACTGAGCTCGCGGTATCTTTCCTCGCTTTCCCTGAGTGCCGCCTCGATCCGCTTTCGCTCGGTGATGTCACGCGATACGCCGTGAACGCCGATCAGGTTGCCGTCCTGATCCCGAATCCCGTGCAACATATTTTCAGTCCACACGGTGTGACCCTTTTTGTGGTAATATTCGATTTCCACCGTCATCGACCGGTCGGGATCGACTTTTCCCTCTCGCTCCATGTCCAGTTCCCGGATCAGGATATCCATCGCTCGCGCATAGGATTCCGGTGTCATCATTTCATTCACTTCCATGAGCATTCTCTCTTCGGGAGCGAATCCGAGAACTTTCAGGATGGAGGGGCTCACGTAGGTGGTATTCAGATTCAGGTCCAGCGTCCAGATGATATCCGTTGTCCCTTCAGCCAATAAGCGATATTTCTTTTCGCTTTCCCTCAGCGCCTTCTCCACCCGCTTGCGGTCGGTGATCTCCTGTATTGTGGCGCATACCCCCGCGGACGGGTCTTCAGGGTCGAAAGGGCTCAGGCTGAGAACCACATCTATGAGTTCACCGTCTTTGCGCCGGAGGACCGCATCCTTCACACCCAAGCCATCCCTCTCCATCCGCTCGTACAACTCCCTGCCGGCGAGTTGAAATTCCTCATCATTCGCGTAGAGGAAGCGTGTCGGCATCTCCAAGATCTCTTCCTCGGCGTATCCCGTTATCGTGCAGAGCGCCGTGTTCACTTTTTTGAATACCCGGTTCTTCAGGAACGCCACCCCTACGGGCATGGCCTCGAGCATGCATCTCAGGACGCCCTCGCTTTCTCTCAGAGCTTCCTCAGTCAGCCTGCCCGTGCTTGCCTCTGCTTCGAGCCTTGTGATTCTTTTTTCCAAATCTTCCCGGGTGGCTTTTTCGTTCATGGGTAGGGAATCTCCGATCGTTCAGGAAACAGACCCGCCCAATGAACCTGAAAGGGTCTTTCAAACGTGAAATTCACAAATGCTTCCGTCTGACAAGGCATCTCAGTCTGACCGGAAGATTTAAGGCTTAATGGCCCTGAGACTCAATTCAACAGTGATCGCAGGATGCGCTGTGCCGCAAAGAGGTTAATTATACAATTTTGATCAAGATAAAAACACAAAATATTCAGGACAATGAATTCAGCCGTATGAATGCCGGAAGCCGCTTGCGGAAACGGAGCTGCAGCATCCTGACAGCAGGCCAAGCAAGATGACGGGGACGATGAAGAGAGGAGAACGCCTCAGCATCGATGGGAGAAGGTTCGTCATAGGATATATCCTCCCGTTGAATGGACAGACGCCATGAACGGCGTCCTCTTCAACTTCCGGTACCGGCAACGGACGCCGTTTGCGAGATTCGACTTCTTGGCGAAATTATATCGATATTATTCTTGACGTTGGGAATATGAGATATGTGGCATTGTTTGTCAATGGAATATTAACGACCGTCCACTCCCCGAGAAATAGTCGTCCGGTCTGCGGTTCAGGATACCGAGAAGGTCTCTCGCCATTTTTAACAGGTTCGCCCCATGTCGTCTCTCGGCAGCGCCCATCCCGGTCGGCCGGCCGGCGGACCCCAGGCTTTTGTTGAGCTGACGGACCGATGAGAAGAGGAGGGCGACGGCCGCGGGAATGTTCAGATCGTCATCCATGGCCAGGCAGAACCGGATGAACAGGGGATCCGATCCGTCCCTTTCCTCTTCGTCGATTTCCCGGATGAACGGTTCCATCCTCCGGAGAAAACGATAGAGCCGTTCCAATGCCGAGGCTGCCGCGGCAAGACCCCTCCGGTCGAAGGCCAGGGGCCGCCGGTAATGGGTGGAAAGGAGGAACAGCCGGATTGCTTCCGGATCGTATTGGATCGAGAGGTCTCTGAGGCGGGTTGGAAGCGTCGGTGCGGAAGATTTTGAAATCTTGCTTCCGCCGAAGGTCACCATCTCATGGTGAAGCCAGAACCGTGCCGGACAGATTCCTGTCAGGCTCATGGCGATGGAACGCTCGTTTTCATGATGGGGGAAAAGAAGATCCCGGCCCCCTCCATGGATGTCGAATCCCGGGCCCAACAGGGCATGGCTCATGGCGACGCACTCGATATGCCATCCCGGTCTTCCCCTTCCCCAGGGACTCTCCCAGAAGGGCCTCCTGCCGTCCGTTTTTTTCCAGAGTACAAAATCCCTCCGGTCTTCCTTGAACGGGTCGGGAGCGATCCGTGAACCCGATCCCGTGTCCCCGACAGGGTGACCTCCGGACAGCAGTCCGTAATCATCCCGGGCTGAAACCCGATACAGGACATCGCCATCCCGGACATAGGCCTGTCCGGACCGGACGAGCCGGTCGACCATGGCGAGAATGGCGTCCACATGATCCGTCACGCGGGGTTCGAAGTCCGGTTTAAGGACATGGAGGCCGGTCATGTCACGCCCATAGGCGTCGATGTATTTTTTCGCCAGGTCCGCCGCTTCCAATCCGAACCGTTCCGCCCGGTCGATGATTTTATCGTCGATGTCTGTGAAATTCCTAACGTAAGTGACCTCATAGCCCCTGAACCTCAGGTATCGCGCGAGCACATCGAAGAAAACGGCGGACCGCCCGTGGCCGATATGGGCGTCGTCGTAGACGGTGGGACCGCAAACATACATGCCCGCCGATCCCGGCTTAAGGGGAGTGAACCTCTCCTGTTTTCCCGTCAGGGAATTATAAAGACGAAGCGTCATGGATCAGAATTTCAGGAACCTTTCATTCCCTTCCCGGAACGTGAAGTTCACCGAATCGAGATACTCGAGAACGGCCACGCCGATATCGCGGCCGTATCCGAGGACGTCGCCGCAGTCCCGGAGCGTCATGGAGCCGTGCCCCTCGATGTGCCTCCGGACCCGGACCTTGATTTGATCCAGAGCCTGGCGGGAAAGGTATCTCTCGTTTTCCAGGAGGATGGCTTCCCCCCGTGCGACGAGAAAATCGAGGAGCGTCTGGATTTCGGCCCGGTTCCAGAAATCGCGGAACCGCTCGGTAATCCGGTGAAGGGTCAGGGGAACGACGCCGCTCTCATCCAGAAACACGAGGATTTTCCGTCCTTCGTCCTCCCGGAGCACGGCCTGCTTCTGAAGAAAGGCCGGGGTCGTGAATCCCCTGTTTCCGGCCGCCAGCCTTCCTTCCAGGACCAGTTCCCCCAGAAGGAACTCCAGGAGAAGAGGGTCCACCGGGTTTTTCAGCATCGAGGCGATGAACGGCGACGTTCCACCTTCCTTCGCAATGCCTTCCCCCAAGGCTTTTTCCACAATCCCGGGAACAGCCGCCTTCACTTCCGCAGCAAAATCGGCGCTTCCGTAGATTTTCTCCGAAAGCCGGATCAGACGGCCTTCCGCAACCTGTTGTTCCAGTTCTTTTTCGATGACACCCGGGGAGACACCCATCAGCCGGGCAAGGTCGCCGGAAGAAAGGACCTTCCCCGGATTGACCGCGGTCCAGGATGAAACGACCCTGCCGGGTTCACCCGACTGAAGGGCTTTCAGAATCGGGACCATCCGGGCGCTTCGGGCCCGGCGGAATTTCACTCCCGTGATTTCCAGCACCTTTCCGCCGCCCCATATCCGGGGGCTGTTCATCGGCATGACCACATACCGGTCCCGGGGCAGGGCCCCCAGGGGATCGCCCAGCCGAAGCTGGGCGAGGCCCATCTCCCCAGGCGGGATCGCCTCGCCGTCGATGATCACCAGAAGGGCGCCTGTCAGGGCCGTACCCAGACACACCCTGACCCGAAGCCCCGTTTTCAGGGCCTGCGGCGCTTCGGGGGATACGTGAAGTTCCACATTCAGCAAGGGCGAAGCGGAAAGCGACCCCGGTTCGGCCAGGACCATTCCCCGGGCGATCCTTTTTGAGAACCCGCCCTGAAGGCTCAGACCGACCCGCATACCCGCATCCGCCCCCGAAACGGCGTCATGATGGGTCTCCAGGGAGCGGACCCGAAGAAGATCCCCCGAGGGAAAGAGTTCGACCCGGTCCCCCTTCCGGACCGATCCGGAGAGAACGGTCCCGCTCGCGACGGTTCCGAATCCCCTGAACATCCGGATCCGGTCGACGAAAAGCCTGAAAGGCCGATCGGTCCCCTTGTCCGGTTCGATCCCCTCCGCGAGATTATCCAGGGCGGCGATGATCTCATCCCGGCCCCGGCCATCAAGACCGGAAAACGGTATGATCGGTGTCCCTTCCAGGAAGGTGTTCTCAAGAGCTTCCTGGATTTCCAGGGTGGCGAGCCCGGCGGTTTCCGGATCCACCAGATCGATCTTCCCGAGAACGACAAAACCGGACCCGACCCCCAGATACCGGAGGAGCCGCAAGTGCTCCCGGGTCTGAGGCATGACGCCGTCATCCGCGGCAACAATCAGGACGGCCGCATCCACGGCGCTCAGCCCCCGGATGGTATTTTTCATGAAATCGGTATGACCGGGCACGTCGACAAGCCCGATCCGGGTGCCCGACGGCAGAACGAGAGGCGCGACACCCGATTCGATGGAAAGACCGCGGTCTTTTTCCTCTTTCATCCGGTCCGTGTCAACGCCCGTCAGATGCCGGACCAGTGTCGTCTTGCCGTGATCAACGTGCCCGGCAATACCCACGGTGATGTATCTTCCCATGGCCATGCGTTTCGTGATTCCCTGTGCTATGAATGAGAAAAAAAAAGAATGGAAAAGGAGTCACACAAAATGGAAGGGGCAAGGGGAATCGAACCTCCTCCCCGTTTATTAGACGAGGCCAACGGATTTGAAGTCCGCGGGGTGCCCAGCACCATTGCCCCTGAATTCCGATCATGAAATCCCGGATAGCCTCCATGGATACCCGTGCCGCCTGCACCATCGGCTTTTCCGCGCCGGGACGTCCCGCGGGGACGCCGGCGGTGAAGACCATATCCGATGCATCCTTACTGTCAATCGTCGGAATTCGTCCATTATATCAGACTGACATCAGCCTTTGATTTGTTCGATAAATGCTTCCACCCTCGTTTTTATCTGCCCCGCATCCTCCAAGCTGTAGTCGGTTTCGATACGAAGACAGGGAATGCCCTTTTCCTCAAGGGCTTTTTCCACCGGAATGGATTCCATGAGATAGGGCTGGCAGAACTGAAGGCCGTAGTGGATCACCCCATCGGCCCCATAGGCGGCGGCCATTTCCCGGATATGGTTGAGACGCTCCGGGTTGGGCGTGAAAATGGCGCAGTCCACCTGAAAATAACGATCCGCGATGGCCTCCATCATTTCTTCCACCGTCTCGCCCGAGTCCTTCGTGAGGTTCCGGGCACCCCTTTCCCCCACGCAGGACTCCTCCCCCACGATGACCGCACCGGAGGTTTCCACGATGAAGGGGATCTTCCAGTTGGGCACCGCCTGGGGACATCCGGACAGGAGTATGCGGGGCGTCTTTTCGGGGAAAGCGCCCTTTTTCTCCGTGACCCGGCGCTCCAGTTCATCGCAGATTTTGTTCACCGACTCGGTAAACCGGACCGGATTGTCGTAAAAGTAAACCTGATTGACCAGAAGGGCATCCAGTCCGGATAGGGGGGCCGGGTCGGCCCTGCGCAGAGCGGACAGGCGATGGACGGCGGCGCGTTTGGCGTTCACCGTCCGTATCGCCCGCTTCAGCGATGCGGCAGTGATGGAGACACCGGTGAGCGTTTCGACGGCATCCCTGAACCGGTCGTATTCCGCCTTCAGAAGAGCGCGCCCCTCTTTGGATTTGACCTGGGGCAGATCCATCACGTAGAGGTTTTTTACCAGACCGCCCAGGGATTCATATGCCTTTTTCTTGCCGTCACAGGTATTTTCACCGACAATCATGTCGGCACACTCAAGATAGGGACAGACCTTGCCGAGCTTGAACCCGAACGACGACTTTATGAGCGCGCAGGTATTGCGGGGCAGGAGCTTTTCCACTTCCTCCGTGGCAAAATCGGCCCCTGAACACAGCCCCACCAGGGTGGCATTGGCTGCAAGAACGATTTCTTCAGGCACAAATACGCAATAAGAACCAATAATTTTGCGGCCGGATTTCTTCTCGTCCAAGAGTTCCCGGATGCGTAGGCCGTGGACTTCGCTCATGACAAAATCGAAATAGCCCATGCCCTCCGGACGGTTTTTCTGCGACAGATATATGTCCTGGTAGGCTTTCCCCAATACCCCCAGCAGGACGTCATGAGCCTCCAGGTCAAGCCCCAGGCTCTTCCACATGCTGCGATAATCTTCACTCACGATGCTCTCCTTTCTGCGTTACCCCTCGCAAGGCGATGAGTATGCCGTACCTTCATAAAGCAGGGGATAAGGACCCCCTTTCAATAAACAATCCATCTCTATCACCCGAGCGTTTATCATTCACTGCACTTATGTTGCAAATTCTTATATTGAATTTAATACTCAGACCCATTGCCCCCGGCTATTGCGGCAGAATTACCAAGCATCATGTCAATTCGCCCCTTTCTCTTGCTGCGGACAAGGGGAAACATTGTTTTATCCGGAATCATTCATGATGAGGATCACCATGGAGACGAGATCACGCCGAAGTGCGTTTCAATCCGCGCGCCCGCGGGGGGCGCGACCTCCACCCGGACCGTTTCACCGGCGACAAGGGTCTTGTTTCAATCCACGCGCCCGCGGGGGGCGCGACCTGGTACGCCGAAAGATGGCGTATCCCCCTGAAAGTTTCAATCCACGCGCCCGCGGGGGGCGCGACGTCGTTTCCATCGTCGAAATGTGCGGTCTCTCGGGTTTCAATCCACGCGCCCGCGGGGGGCGCGACCGACGTCGTGCTCGAAAACGACGGCCTGGTCGTGTTTCAATCCACGCGCCCGCGGGGGGCGCGACTTTCTATGGCATACTCTATGCACTATATAAGTGCAAAGAGAGTTTCAATCCACGCGCCCGCGGGGGGCGCGACCCTGACAACGATTGGCATAGGGGCCGCTATGGTTGTTTCAATCCACGCGCCCGCGGGGGGCGCGACATCGGAGGCCAAGACGAAGGCCGCACGGGAGAACGCGTTTCAATCCACGCGCCCGCGGGGGGCGCGACCCCCATGTTGAGGCGAATCTGACCGATATACTCGGGTTTCAATCCACGCGCCCGCGGGGGGCGCGACGACGCCAAGCCCGTAAGTCCCACCTTGATCTCCGCGTTTCAATCCACGCGCCCGCGGGGGGCGCGACTAATTTTGAGACTCCGCAGCCTCAAGGAAGGACTGTTTCAATCCACGCGCCCGCGGGGGGCGCGACCAAGGTCAATTGTGCCGTCCGCAATGTATTTCAGGTTTCAATCCACGCGCCCGCGGGGGGCGCGACCCTCGATGCGTCCGGGCCATAAGACCACGAATCGGTTTCAATCCACGCGCCCGCGGGGGGCGCGACGCGATATCTTTCAGGGTAGTCGCCATGTCGGACCCGTTTCAATCCACGCGCCCGCGGGGGGCGCGACAGCCGATTCCGGGATTGATTTCCGTCAGTTCAAGTTTCAATCCACGCGCCCGCGGGGGGCGCGACTTGGTGAATGTCGATTTTCCCTTGCCGGGAATCTGTTTCAATCCACGCGCCCGCGGGGGGCGCGACGACCCGAAAGCCTCAATGACATCAAGGATCGGATCGTTTCAATCCACGCGCCCGCGGGGGGCGCGACGTTTATGCCCCGTTGGGCCTCCCGGATCACCCTTGTTTCAATCCACGCGCCCGCGGGGGGCGCGACTGTCGTGAGGGAGTACGGGCGGGAGGGATGATGATGTTTCAATCCACGCGCCCGCGGGGGGCGCGACGACACCGACGCTGGCATGGAGTACGCGCAATACCTGTTTCAATCCACGCGCCCGCGGGGGGCGCGACCTGCATTCTCTTTCATGAGTTTTTCCAAACTTTGGTTTCAATCCACGCGCCCGCGGGGGGCGCGACCCCAGGTAGCCACGAATTGCGACCTTGAGCGAGGGTTTCAATCCACGCGCCCGCGGGGGGCGCGACCCCAGGTAGCCACGAATTGCGACCTTGAGCGAGGGTTTCAATCCACGCGCCCGCGGGGGGCGCGACTAGACCCAATCCTTCTTTTTCAGCGTGATGGCGACGTTTCAATCCACGCGCCCGCGGGGGGCGCGACGTAGGCCATCTTCTGATTCACTTCCGAGTTGACGGTTTCAATCCACGCGCCCGCGGGGGGCGCGACCCGGATAACGGAGGATGAACGGGAGCGGATCACGGTTTCAATCCACGCGCCCGCGGGGGGCGCGACTCTTTCCGACCGTGATTTCCAGAAAGCCTCGCCGGTTTCAATCCACGCGCCCGCGGGGGGCGCGACCAAGACGCAGTTCAAGATGATCCGGGTGGAACCCAAGTTTCAATCCACGCGCCCGCGGGGGGCGCGACTGGGGACGTACCGCCTGCCGTGGGAGTTTTGACCATGTTTCAATCCACGCGCCCGCGGGGGGCGCGACATCTCTCTGGACTGTCCACCGACGAGGACCGCCGGTTTCAATCCACGCGCCCGCGGGGGGCGCGACTTACTATGGCTCCGTTGTTGTCGCCGAAATGGTGGTTTCAATCCACGCGCCCGCGGGGGGCGCGACTCAACCACGATCTCCCTGGGTTGCATCATTTCTGGGTTTCAATCCACGCGCCCGCGGGGGGCGCGACATCGGGGATGACGTAAGGCTAAAGGTCGGGATCCGTTTCAATCCACGCGCCCGCGGGGGGCGCGACATACAGCCATCGCGAAAGCCTACGCCAAGGGCAGGTTTCAATCCACGCGCCCGCGGGGGGCGCGACGTTGGGAGAAGGTCCATTGGCTCTGGAACGAGATGTTTCAATCCACGCGCCCGCGGGGGGCGCGACCCGAGAGTTGGACGGCCCAGAACATCGACAAGGCGTTTCAATCCACGCGCCCGCGGGGGGCGCGACCAAACTGGTGAAGTGAAAGGAGTACAATGGACAAGGTTTCAATCCACGCGCCCGCGGGGGGCGCGACTTTAGGCGCACAAGGCCCCACGTTCTCGTCGTGGAGTTTCAATCCACGCGCCCGCGGGGGGCGCGACTCGGGGCTTCTTCCGGGGGCGGCCACTCCCGGGGGTTTCAATCCACGCGCCCGCGGGGGGCGCGACACATCCCCCCGACCGTCCCGGAATCAATCGTCTGTTTCAATCCACGCGCCCGCGGGGGGCGCGACTGGGAAAGATTAGGGATCGGATAGGGTTTAGGGATGTTTCAATCCACGCGCCCGCGGGGGGCGCGACGATGGCCCCCCGCCTGGTGGAGCTTCGCCGTGTGATGTTTCAATCCACGCGCCCGCGGGGGGCGCGACTCTCGGCCCGCAGTGCCTCCGGACCGGGAAGGATGTTTCAATCCACGCGCCCGCGGGGGGCGCGACGCTTGAAAGGTTCGCTTGACCCGACGGCCTCGCAGTTTCAATCCACGCGCCCGCGGGGGGCGCGACCAATACAGAGGATTGCTATCCAGCTCTACCGATTGGTTTCAATCCACGCGCCCGCGGGGGGCGCGACCACTTTATGGTCTGGACGGTATCGCCGTCCTCGAGTTTCAATCCACGCGCCCGCGGGGGGCGCGACAGTTTCTTGCTAAGCTTTTAAAATAAAACAATATTAACTGGCATATGCGCGAACCCTCTATATTCCACAGAAATTTTATTCAGTTTTCAAAGATCAATATAAAAATAAGCCATAAATACAATATGATAATCCCTCCGCGAAGGCCATTGGAAAACTTTGTTTGCACGTGGTTCGCGGAAGTCATCATACGATCAGTGGTCCTTCCTGATCCAATGCTTTTTTCGCTCCGATATGTTCAACGCGTCGCCGCCAGTTCGCTCCGAGAAAGTAAAACCTCAGACTGTCTTTTTCCTCATCAATTTCCTTGATAAGACGATCCCTGAAAATTGTCCATTGCGCTGGATCGACAACGCACTCGAAAACGGAATATTGAACACGCTGGCCGTAATTCTGGCAGGTCTTGGCCACCCGACGCAGACGCCCCGCCCCTGTTTTATCCTTCGTTTCGACATCATAACTGACAAGTACAAACATGGCATCCCCACCTACTTCCAGATAAAAGGCGGATACCCGTCAAGATCCCCGCGAAGATAACGGGCTAAAAGCAACGCCTGAGTATGAAACAAGAGACCGATCGTAACCTTTTCCTCCAGGAAGGGATGGACGATCTCTTCCTGTTTCCTCTCCTGGTAGGCGATAAGAACCAACCTCCGGGTATCGTCATCCATCATGACCGCTCCCGGTTCAGTCTTATGGAATCCTCCGGCATTGACTCTTCGAAGATTAATCAGCGTGAGGGCAAGCCGGTCGGCAATGAAGGGCCTGAACTCCTCCATAAGGTCGAGAGCCAATCCCGGCCTGCCCGGCCTATCCCGGTGCAGGAATCCGACCGCCGGGTCCAAGCCGACGGACTCCAATGCGGATCGGATATCGTGAACGAGGAGCGTGTAGAGGAAAGAAAGCAGACAATTCACTTTATCCAGCGGCGGGCGCCGGTTTCGTTCCGTGAAGGTGAAATCCTCCTTCTGTGCCACAATAAAATGATCAAAGACACTGAAATAGCTGTGAGCGGCATCTCCCTCTATCCCACGCAAGGACTCCAGATTCCTCGTCCTTTCCAAGGCGTTCATGCAATTTCCGAGATAGGCAACCGTCCTTCGAAGATCTTCGTCTTCAACCTTCGACCCATGATCACGCAAAGTTCGCTGAACCACTGTTTTTGAATTGGCAAGTTTCCCTGTCAATATGGCTCTTGCAAGATCTGCTGAAAAACAAGGATCATCCGCTTTTCGGTATTGCTCACGCCGAAGCAAGACGTTCCCCGATACCGGTCCCTGCACGCGCGCCAGGAAACGACCGTTTTCCGTAAGGAAACTGATGGTCACACCTTTCTGTGCACAAAACCCCATGAGATAAGGACTGCAGGAGACGATGCCAAAACAGACGATTCCGTCAAGGGTATGTACCGGCACCCGAAGGCGAACATCGTTTTCTACTTTAACAACCACCGTCTCGCCTTCCTTAGCCAGGTATGATCCCTGACTTGTAACAAAAAGGGTGTTCAGGTGTTTTTTCATGATTCACCCATAACCCGTGCCAGATAGGTTTTTACCGATCTTTTCTTCTGCAATGTCTTAGGCAGGCACTCGTCAACAAGGGAACAGCTCTTGCATCGCTTTCCATAAACCGGTTTCGGCGTAATCCCGGATTCAATCAGAGCATGGGTTATCGCTGCAGCCTCCTCGGTCTCTCTCCTTAAAGGTGAATCAAACTCTACATCCAGACGACGGCGCGTTCTGCCATAAAAAATGGACCCGCCCGGCACCTCGATGTCAAGCATTTCCTCCAGGCACATTGCCTGAGCACACAGCTGAACCTTGTCGCAATTATCCACCTTCGGCTTCCCAAGCTTGTATTCAACAGGGAAGGGCCGCCACAGGCCCTCCCCGATTTTGTGAAACTCGATCACATCGGACTTCCCGATCAGCCCCAGACGAAGGGACCGAAGTGGAACGCCTCGCTCAATGCGGAGATCCCCTCGGGATTCCCTGTCCTGCTCATGTACCCGCTCATGCATTAAACTGCCTTCGACCGTTCGGCCGCTTTCCGTCCACATCTGTTCGACATGAATAAGAGCGCACTGGCGAGGACAAAACACCATATGTTGCAGGGCGGAAATCATGATGAGGTTGTCTTCGACGTATATCATTTGTTCTCACTCCTGCTATTATACAAGACAACATACGTCCCTCAAAAAATCCATGCTTTATTGTCACGCATAAATTGTTCGTTCCTGAGCACCCCACTCATGTAACCAAGAAAATCAGGATCATAAGTATCACTCCAGGCATAGACATCTCTGCGACCAGGCAATCGCTCCAAATCTAATTGGTCAATCTTATAAGCCCAGATTTGAACACTTCCTTCAAGCAACGTCTTGAAATCAATTGGCATATACTTCATTAATAGTTCTTTTAAATACGGATCAATGACCACGAAACGGGTACAGGCATCAATAACCCGAGAGAGTTCTTTCACTTTCGGATAATCTCGTTCTGACTCCGCTTTCAGCAGAAGATCAGAGGGAAGCCCCCCATTGCATTTCAGTTCCTCTCTCATAGCCAATGTGACCAGATCAGCTGGATTATCCAGATTGAGCCTGTCCTTACCCATTAGATTTCGTAGTACCTCGGCTGAAATATTGGCCGCAGGATGTTGCGTTATTCCTTCTCCGGATAGCGCAAAATCATAAACTACCCCCCCGCCATATTCATTATACTCACCGTGACGATTGACTCTTCCACCTACTTGGATAGTAGAAGCAGTTGCAAAACGTTCACGAAAGGCACAGCGGAATGACAGATCAATGCCTGCTTCGACACAACTCGTCGCAACGAGGGTCCAGTCTCGAAAGCTTTTAAATTGAAGCTTTCGATATATACGTTTGAGAATGATCCCCCGATCATGGGGGGTCAAGGCCGTTGAAAGATGCAGAACGTCGAAACCTGATTCGCGCATTGCGCTGGCAACTATGGCCGCATTTTGCACAGTGTTCAGAATCACCAATCGGGGTCCATGCTCTTTCTTCGCGAAATCAATCAACTCGGGAACAAGCAAGACTTGTCCATTTGAAGCTTGGACATATTTTACCCGATGCCGTTCATCATGCATGACTCCTTCGGCTTGATCAGCAGGCAACAATTCAGGCAATTTCATCGGTCGTTCGACAATGTCTGCATGCTCCCAGAAACGAGCGAGGGACCCGCTAGCAAAAACAAACCGACAGCCCCACTGCTCTGCCAAATCTCTTATCCATTTCCAGTTTTGCGGCCAGAGTTTCGTCGGCAATGCCGCATGCGCCTCGTCGAGGAAGATTGCACTGCCAGGCACGGCATGAAGCTTTCGCAAAGATGCAGGATCGCAGGCGGCGAGCGTTTCAAAAAAGCTTACAGCCGTTGTGAGCACAATTGGAGCACCCCAAAGTACTGCGAGTTCACGATCATCAATATGGGTGAAATCAGCACGGTGATGGTGCTCGACAATGACTTTATCGGGATCTTCGCCTGGTAAAACAAGAGCCTTACGCAAGCGCTCTGCTGTTTGTGTGAGGATATTCGTAAACGGAGCTACAATGATGAGTCGTCGAAGATTTTTCTCCTGCGCCCGGCGAATGAGATAGGCTGCTACCGCCGTTGTTTTGCCAAGACCGACAGGGCCTTCACAAGCTACAAGTGGATCATTAATGTGAGAGTTTAGACAGGCATCGAAGAATTCGCTTCGCCGCTGATTACGGGCGCGCTCTGCGTCACTTTCCCCAACGGGCAGAGCCCGAACATATTCACATAGGGCATTCAGCCGCTTTTCCCATCGCGGTTTCAGAGGATCAGGTGGAAGTCTTTCGGTGTCAAAGGATGCACTGTCAGAATGGTCGGCATCAACAAGACATGAGAGCGCTAGTCGCATTGTCAACCCATGAAGTGGACGTCGTCGTTGGACCTCGCAATGTCCAACAGCTGCTTCATGAACGGAGAGATATCGCTTGAGCAAAGACTCTGTCCTCTCGATTTGTTCGTTGTGTCTTTCTTTCGCCGCTTCATCTCGGCGGCGCCCTCTCAGGCGCCGTCCCAAGCCGTCAGGATCGAAATGCTCGACCTTCTTAGGAAGTCCAGGAGCATGGTGCGCACGCACCAACCAAGCTGCCATCCAATTTTGTTCAGCAGACAGGTGGGCAACACCAGCGTCAATGTGGTCCCACTTAAGCTTGTTTCCTCGACCTTTCCGGAATACCTTTTGTATGTCAGGATCAATCTTACCCAAATCGTGGAACGCTGCTGCGGCTTCGATAGCCTCCAATAAGCCAGGTTGTGAGTTGGAAGTATAACGAAGCATCTCATCCGCCCGCTCTCGCGCACCCCGCCGCACGGCATTGATGTGCCGCTCGTATGGATCGCCATAAGTACCCAGTCGTGCCGGCGAGTGGGCTAGCGGTGCTTCATCATTGTGATCTCTCGTCATATCTTAATTCCATTGTTTCAGGCATAAATCCTCGAAGCTTTCCACCCGCCTTCTGACATCATCCGGCAATTCTTTCCGAATGGGCTCATATTCGTCGATCGTAAGGGAAGGTTTTTCTGCCCCGCCTGTAGTCTTCTTAGGCGTCAATGCATCAATAATTAGTGAATCTGGACAAGAACCAAGCGGTGATTTGTGCTCGGCATACCAAGCGTGTCGGATTTCGACATGTGGCCGAGATACGGATGGATTTAGAAGATAAGCGTGTGGAATCATAAATTGCATCAATAATAGGTCATTCAATCCGCAGCCAGTTTTTACCGCCATACAGGGATTTGCAAAGAATGGCATTACATACACTGCATGTTGCACCACCCGCCATGCTAAAGGTGCCATACCACGATCCTTCCCCTCCTGGACACCAGCCTTGTTTGTCCATGTGTCTCGAATCACCGATATCGGAGCGATGCTGATCCCCGGTCCAAACTGAACCACTCCAGTGCTAATGAAATGCTCTCTCTTTTCAAGTTCTTCTTGCTTCTTTGCTTTCTTGTCCTTACCTGTTTCTTGCTTTCCCGATTCCTCTCCGTCCTTCTCTTTGAGGCTTTCGAGAAAAGTATTTCCGAACAGACGAGCATCCCAGAACTCAGCAGCGAAATTAAACACATCCATCTGTCCAATTTCTTCACGCGGGCGGTAGCGTGTTTCTAGCACATTATATTTTGCCTTGACTTCTCGCTCCGCTGTGGGATGATCAAGGCCACGGCGTGTGTTACGCAGAATTCTTCGCTTATCGACTTCTGTTTCGAGTTGTAGGGCCTGTTTGGCTGACGTCCAGACAATACTGTCTTTGTTTGCCACGAGATCCCTAAGTTTACGCTTGAAAGAGACAGGAGAGATCAATCCCCGCCCGTCGACATCAATCATTCTCGGATCGCTCTCGGCATCTGGATCGCCGTTTGGGTTGCTGTACCGCACTTCGATGACGAGCAGCCCTGTGCCCCGATTGAATGGTGCTTCATTACATTTGAGATTCGATTCCATAAATCAGCCCCCCTTATTTTCATTGTGATTTGAAACTTGATCATCTTCATCTTCTTTCTGTATCTTGGGAAGACCTGCGATATAACCCAATAGCAGTTCCGCGAGAAAAGTATCATCCACACTGCAACACTTCAATGCCGGTGCAAGTTCTGCTGCCAGTGGTTCCATTTCCCGTGCATACCGCAAGGCTTTTTTGATATCCCAACCCTTTTGTTGGTCACCCTTTTGTTTGCTCTCTATCAGAACCTTGACCCTATTTAGATCACGGGCCGCCTTCTTCGCCCATCCGGCGTATGGTTTCCAACGACGGCAAAGTACCGCGAGCGCCTTAGCCGGTGCACCTTGCGCCATTGTGAAGACTTGGTTGCCTAAAAGCGACGGTGGCACTGCCCCACCTCGGACATCTGCACAGTAGCCTGCATGTACTACGTCAGCTGCTGCCAGCAATTGACCGAGCCTGAACGCCGTTTCGTTCATATACACCTCCTTATTTCGGCTGAATTTATGTAGGATTACCCCAAGTAGCGTGACTGTCTGTAATGCTTCACGCATATCAAACTCTTTCATAACCGTATCCCGCCTGCCCCAAGATTCTGGTTTGTGTAGAACGTGTGCCACTCCAGCAAGTAAGGAAGCACGTCGGGAAAGCACGATCTGCAAAATGCGCTCAACTTGACGCCATGCGGAATTATAACCGTTTCCCACTGGATCGATAAAAAATCCCAACGCCCTATCTGCAGGCAAACCGACCTGCTCTTTTTTCTTGCCGTTCGGTCTCTTTCCACTATGCAAGAAGATTTGCTTGCTAAAGGCAACCAATCCCAGCGGTGCTATATGCGGTGGTAACATCCAATATGGCGTGCTCTCACCCTTTCGCCAGAAGGGCAATTTCAGCCACGGCGGCACGTTTCGTTCACCCGCAACCCATGTTTTAGCAGCGTGATGAATGTCGGCCACAGTCGGTGCACCAGCAAAGACGACCTTCCGATTGGCCCGGTCCACCTTTCGAATCACAATCAGCCTCACAGGCGTTTTATGAAAGTCGGCAACGACTTTCGCTCGTAAAGCTTCGATCAATCTCTCAGTTCTATTTTCAAATACTGCGATCGAGTTGGCAGTACCAGCAACTGAGTTGGCTGTTTCTTCGGAAAAATCCTCTTCTGCATCATTTTCTGCTACGACAGCGGTCATGGGAGCATCGAGAGCCTTTTCGACGAATGCGAGTAGCAAGTCGCTTTGTTTTGGTGCCTCACCGGGAAGTGCTCGCCATGTTTTTCCCTCTCGGTCTTTCATTGTAAGAGCCCGGAGTGCGGCATCCATGCGTTTTTCTGTCTCTATCCCCACTGGCATCGCCGCCACAGAAAAACGCCCATAGCGATCATTAGCTGGGATCTCCTTGTTTTTAGCAAACAGATATGTTTGACCCAGTCCAGCTGGTAGTTTTGGCTGATGGAAATTTCCGGATAATAGTTGACTTTCTAAACCCGTCAAACCACAGATGCCCCACTTCTGATTTTGCGTTTCATCATCGCTATAAATCTGTAGCGCCTCGCTTACAGGTGCAATCAAACTTTGATCTGTAATCGATAAAGAGAATCCTTCTGCCTCAAAGAGGAAAGCACCATCGCACATCCATTTGTTTTTAAATTTCTTGCCCACCAACAGATCAACAGCTATTTTTATCCAATCATCCTGAGCAGTTTGCCTAAGATTTTCAACAAGCGCTTTCGTCACGCCCTCTATCAATTGTTGAGGTGATTGATTGCAAGCGCGCAGGAAACGATCAATTGTAGCATACACTATGGCTGCATTTGTATTTTCAAGACTTCGAAGTTTTTTGTTTCGTTCTTGCAGTCGTCTTAGCAAAATTTTACCGGGCCAATCATTGAAGGCATCAGAATCATATTGGGCCTTTTCTACAAAAGAAAGCAACACCTCCCTTCGGTCGTTCTTCTTCGTAGAGAGGACCATTTCTCTCCACTCTTCCCCAACCGTGCAAGTCCAAAGAGGAAAACTGGGTTGGACGAAGGGGAAGCTATTGTGCTGGCCGTCACGTAGCGTCCAAGGCGAAACTTCGGGTGAAACTGGCCGGATACATGCCATGTGCCCCTTTTCGTCGAGTTGCACTAAAAGGGTTGATTTTCCCCCAGCATCTTTAACATCCGGATGCCGCAGGAATTTTTCAATATCCTTAGGCGGCGCTCCGCGTTCGACAACAAGAAGTTCATTAAGCATCTGTCTTCGCCTCCCGTATCATCACTGATATCCACTCTTTTGGAATATCGTATTTAAGAACACCATGCTCAATCTTGACATTCTGACGGAACCCCGGTTCATATAATCCGCTTAATGGATTGTCCCAAACCCCTAAAAGCATCGAAGAGATGTCCAGAGAAAGAGTTGTATCTACTTCAGTTCTTCCCTCACGAAATGACCCCCAATAGGAACAGGTAAACTCGCTCCAGCCAAGGCAGGGAGTGCGGAAGCATTCTCCACGCTTTAATCGACGCTCGAAAAGGTCCTTCAAGTGGTGCCTGGGATTATTTTGTCTTTTCCATGTTGAACTGAAGACAGCGCCATGCAGACGATAACAAACATCATATAAGATCGTAGCGAAAAACTGCATACTGCTGCCTCCGGGAGCAGTTCCCTTATTGAACAAATCACCCTTACGCAACGGACCTCCATAGTTTGTTGTGTATCGTTGAAAATGCACCCTGCCACCAGATTCGCCAACACGGCGACATATCTCGATCTTTGTCGGGCAGATCCATGCCGCCCCATCGGCAAAAAAAGCAATCGACTCGAACAAACCTTTTGCGGCCGACCAAGTCGGCGCGGGGTAACTCGTCGGCGTTCCTCCTGTATCCGGCCGCGCGAACATCGCCGCCGGACCGGCTACTTCCAAAACAACCTCATACGCTCTCATAAAAAACAGCTCCTTTCTCTTTAAATTTTAGTTCAAAGGGTGTCATCAGCCCCACCATCTCGGTGACATTTTTCAGGTGGTCCTCAAGGCGCTGCCAATTTTCCGGTTGTTGTCCGTCTTTGGAATGGGCATAGAATCTCTGACTCATCAGCAGTCTCCTGCTGCGATGGACTAAAGATCGTGAATGAGAACTAATATATGGATGCAAAAATAACGTTGGCGGGGTAATGAGATAAAGTTTAGACTTTTATGCTTTTATTGTCAAGCCCAAGTTGAACAGTTGTCAAAATATAAGATAACAATATTATAGACATACGAATACCCAAGAGGGCTTTCGCACAACATTTCGCTCTTTGTCATGATGGATTTGGGAATAAGCTTTCCCTTGTCGTCGGAAGGATGACCACGCTAGCAGCCTGGAAGATCTTCCCGCAGATGCCAGTTCACTTGGTCTGGACGGCGAGTTTTTTTCGTTTTCCTCAACTGTGATTTCCTGCTGAAACGATCCGGCGGATCCTGGAAAGTGCCGGTCATCGTCGAGGAAGGCAAGGTCAAGATCGGTTACGGCGGCAACTGAGGCGTCTGAAGAACGGACCGTCGGTCCCTTTGGAATTGTAAAAACGCCTCAAAGTCCGACATCGTTCGGGGGAGGAAAGTCGCTTCCGGATTCCTCCCTCTTTTTCATTCTGAAAGATCCGTAGAGAATCTCCGTCCTCCAAAAATCACTTTCACGACCGGACAAATATCAAGAACAAACACCTTTTCAATCCACGCGCCCGCGGGGGGCGCGACGCCAGAGCCTGTCGATAACCCTCCACCTGAGAATTTTCAATCCACGCGCCCGCGGGGGGCGACTCCAGGTGCTGCTTGAGGGCCACGCCTTCCTTGATTTTCAATCCACGCGCCCGCGGGGGGCGCGACAGTTTCTTGCTAAACTTTTGTGATAAAATAAAAACAACTAGTAAATGCGCGAACTCTTGATATTCCCTATCAATTTTATTCAGTTTTCAAAGATCAATATATAATAGGCAATAAATGCAATAAAATAACTCCGAGAAGGCCATTCGAAAAGTATGTCTGCATGGGGTTCGCGGAAGCCATCAGACAATCAGCGGTCCTTCCTAATCCAATGCTTTTTCAGCCCAGCGAGGAAGTCGGAGGCCCAATCTTCTCCGGAACGGATCAGAGGGCAAAGGGCCAGGTTTCTGTGGACATGGCAAACCGTCATGGTTTCATTTAAAGCCGCCTCTTTGACAGGGAAGGTCAAAAAGGGTATGAAAAAATCACATTCATCGGAGGGACAGGCCATGGCACGGGGGGACCAGATGGAGCGGCAGTGGCGGATTCTCCAGTTCATTCTCTCTTCCCACCGGGGGAAGACGGTCCGAGAACTGGAGGATTATTTCGAATATCATCCGAGGACGATATACCGGGACCTGGAGGCGCTCCAGCTTGCGGGCTTTCCCGTCTACCCGGAACGGGAGGACGGGGTGAACCGGTGGAAGGCGGCGGGGAAAGGAAAAACCCTGCTTCTCCCCCTCCCTCTGACCTTACCTGAACTCATGGCCCTCTATTTCAGCCGGGATCTACTGAAATTTTTCCGGGACACGGTTTTCTTCGATTCCCTCGATTCCCTCTTCGAAAAAATCAGGGCCACTCTTCCCCCCGAATCCGTTGCCTTCCTGGGAAAGGTTCAGGAAACCCTCTTCGCCTCCCTGAAACCCTTTAAGTCTTATGGGCGGCACCGAAAGACCATCGAAATTCTTCAGAAGGCGGCCATCGAAAAACGGGCCGTCCGGATGGACTACTACACCATGAGCCGCCTCGACGAAACGAAACGGACCGTGGACCCTTACCGGATCTGTTTTCTCAACGACGCCTTCTATCTTATCGGGTTCTGCCATCTCCGGAAGGATGTGAGGACCTTCTCCCTGGATCGGATCTCGAACATCGAGACCACCGGGGCAACCTTCGTCATCCCCGGGGATTTCTGTCTTGAAGATTTTCGGAAAGCGAGTTTCGGCGTCCACCACGGGGAAGAGGTGAAGCGGGTGATAATCCGGTTCAACCCGCGGGCGGCGGGGTATATCCGGGAGAGGACCTGGCATGAAAGCCAGGCGATCACGAACGGGGAGGACGGCTCCCTCGTCCTGGAGATGGAGGTCGCAGGAACGAGCGAGGTGAAGTACTGGGTCCGCTCCTGGGGGGGCCATGCCGAGGTGCTGGAGCCGCCGGAACTCCGGGAGGAAGTTGCGGCGGAACTCCGGGAAACCCTGGCGCTTTACCGGCCCGCCATGGACCATTCCTGACAGACCGCGATGCCGCACCGGGGCCCTGACGGGCCGGGTACCGAAACCCGGGGGATGGCTTGTCTCCCCTATCTCTTAGAAAGGCTGGCCGGTGGAGAGCTTCACCGACCGCCAGAGGGATTCCTTCGGGTTGATCTTCTTCCTGCCGAGTTTGATAATATCCATGGGGAGATGGACGAAGAGGGAATTCCATTTCCCGATGATCACCCGTGTTTTCCCGGCCATGGCGGCGTGTACGGCGTTCTCGGCGAGAAAACCGCAGAAGACGGCATCCCCGGGGTTTGCCGGGACGGACCGGATGATGTAGCTGGGATCGATATACCGGACATTCACCTTCATGTTGATGGACTGAAAGTGCCCTTCGATGGTCTTCTTCAGAAACATTCCGATATCATGGAGCTTCCTGTTTCCCGAATCGTCGTAGGCCGCGGGTTCGTCGGCGAAGTATTTCTGCCCCGCCCCTTCCGCCACCACAATAAGGGCGTGGTCTCTTTTCCTGAGCCTTTCCTCCAGGGATTTAAGAAGTCCCGCCGATCCGTTGAACTCGAAATCGATCTCCGGGACGAGGACGTAATTCACGTCCTTCTGGGCCAGGGAAGCCTGGGAGGCGATGAATCCCGATTCCCGCCCCATGAGTTTGACGATCCCGATGCCGTTGGGCGTCCCACGGGCCTCGATATGAGCGCACCGGATCGATTCGACGGCCTCCGAAAAACTGGTCTCGAAACCGAAGGACTTGGAAATGAAGGGGATATCGTTGTCGATGGTCTTGGGGATGTTAAGGACTGCGATATGCAGCTCCCTCTTTTCGATTTCCTCGATGATGTTGAGTGCCCCCCGGACGGTTCCGTCGCCCCCGATGGTGAAGAGGATCTGAATTCCGTAATACTCAAGGCCGTCAACGATCATTTTCGCATCCGAATACCCCCGGGAGGTGCCCAGAACGGATCCCCCGAAGTTATGGATGTTTTCGACGTATTGAGGCGTGAGGCGGATCGGGTTCACCTTCTCATCCACATGAAGCCCCCGGTATCCGTACCGGATGCCGATGATGTCCGTCACCCGGTATTGATGATGGAGCTGCATGACCAGGGAATGGATCACGTTGTTCAGGCCGGGGCACAGGCCGCCGCAGGTGACGATGGCCGCCACCGTGTTTTCCGGCGCGAAGAAAATCCTCTCCCGGGGACCCGCCCGCTCCAGGGTGACGAGATCCTCCGACGCCATGGATTCTTTGACCCGGGAGTAGTTCACGTCATAAAGAATCCTCTCGTCATCCCCGACGAAATTGATGTTCTCCAGAGGGGAACGGAAGATGGGGTTTCCAATCGTTTTGATTTCGAAAGAAATATCCATTTAATGACTCCTGAAACGGGAAATAAACTCTCCTGCCCCCTCCGGCGGGTCACGAGGCACGGGAAACGGGTGATATTCAAGAAAATTATCGGTAAAAATATAAATATACTGTAGGGGAAATGCAACATTTTTAACAATTGAACTTTTCGATCCCACGGAAACAAATATCGTCCGAAACGGTTTACAGTTGGCCGATCTCCCGGTACAATGACCTTCCGGATCGAGAAGTCGATCTCGGAAATACCCCGTAAAAAAAGAACCCGGATCGAGAAAAGGAGAGGCTCTCATGAACACGATGTTCCAGATTTTCAGGATTGCCGGGCTGTTCAGCGCATCCTTTCTTCTGGTATCCTGCGCATCCATGATCGCGACGCAGAACGTCCCCGTGTCGACGAACCCGTCGGGCGCCCAGGTCTACGTGGACGGAAAACCGGGCTGCGTCACCCCCTGCGCCGTGGACCTCGCCCGGAACCAGGACCACCTTCTCACCTTCCAGAAAGAGGGATTCCGCCAGCAGGACGTGGCCGTCCGCCGGCAGCATCAGACGGAGATGTCCCTCCTGAACGCCATCAACTCGGGCGTGAACAGCGCCACATTCTTCAACAACCCCTCCTGGGGTCTGAGCAGCGCCGTCCAGTCCCTGACAGCCCAGCAGGCCACCGGCGAGGCCTATGTCCTGCTTCCTTCCACGGTGGCGGTCAATCTCGTCCCCGAGGGGGGGTTCCCCCGGAAAACGACCGAATCGGAAGCCGCCCGGAGCCTTCAAAGTGAGAGATCCCCTCTGGACCTCATGGACGGGACGGATGAACACATGCTCGAAACGGCCCTGGAAAGTTCAAAAACGGGGCAGCCCGCCGTGTGGACCAATGATCAGAGCGGGTACGCCTTCGCCGTGGAGCCGGAGGACGCGGAAAGGATGAACGGGTTTGTGACGAGATACTTCAGGGTCGGCGCCCGGAAAGATGGGGAGAACATCGCCGGCCGCTTCTCCGCCTACCGGGCGGGCCGGGGCGAATGGATCGTCGGGAAGCCCCCGGAGAGTCCCCTTTCATCGGCCACCACCGACACCCGGCCGGCCCCCGATCCCGCCGGCGCCGTCCGCGCCCTGGCGGAATCCCCCTGGCCTTCGGTGAAAAAGGACTGGACCGTCCAGGAGTCGAATAAATCGACAACGAACCGGAACCCCGACGGCTCCGTGACGACAAAAACAACGGAAAGTTCGACCAGGGTGGGGGTCAGCGTAAACCCCGGGGCGGCGGTCCTGGGCATTCTCGATGCCCTGAAGAGCCTTAAAAATCAGGATCAGGAATGAAAAAGCGGGCCGGCCCCCCGGGGTCGGTTTAAAATGAAAAGGGCTTTATAATAACGGGGACTTTCTGCAACGGCTTTGCCGGACCTATAACCGTCGGTTTAAAATGAAAAGGGCTTTATAATAACGGGGGGGCAGGACGGGTGAAAACCGGTCCCGCCCCCTTTTCATTTACAGCATTTCCAGAACCGTCGCCATGGAAACCCCGCCGCCGCCGCAGATGGTGGCAAGCCCCAGGGTCTTCCCCCGTTTCTTCATGGCATGAAGGAGGGTCACCATGATCCGGCAGCCCGTCGATCCCACGGGATGGCCGAGGCCGATCCCGGAACCGTTGACGTTCGTCTTCTCCCGGGGCAGCCCCAGTTCCTTCTCCACCCCCAGGTACTGGGCGGCGAAAGCCTCGTTCAGCTCGATGAGTTCGAAATCCTCGAGTTTGTACCGGCCCTGGGCGAAGAGGTTCCGGACCGCCGGCACGGGGCTGAGGCCCATGACGGAGGGATGGCAGCCCCCGCGGCTCACGGCATTGATCCGGGCGATGGGCTTGAGGCCCAGTTCCTTCGCCTTGTCCGCCGACATGATGATCATGGCGCTTGCCCCGTCGTTGATCCCCGAAGCGTTCCCGGCGGTTACCTTGCCGATTTTGGGGAGGAAGGCCGGCGGTAGCTTGGACAGTTCATCCATGGTCAGTTTCGGGCGGTAGTGTTCGTCCTTGTCGAAAACGAGGGGGGGTTTCCCCTTCTTCTGGGGAATCTCGATGGGAACGATTTCCTCCCTGAAATCCCCTTCCAGGGTCGCCCGCTCCACGTTGTTATGGCTCCGCAGCGCCACCTCATCCATTTCCTGCCGGCTGATGTTGTACATCTGGCCCACCAGCTCCGCCGTGATCCCCATGATATAGGGTTTTCCCCGGTAGATGTCGATGATCGGCCCGTCCTTCACAGGCCCGTTTTCGGGACCCCGGATGACATAAGAGCCGGCGTGAAGAGCATGAATCAGCTCATCGGCCAGGACGGCGTCCTGAAAGCGGCAGCCCCACCGGGCCTTGGGCACGAAGTAGGCGGCGCCGGACATGTGCTCCATTCCGCCTGCCAGGATGACGTCCGCCATGCCCGCCTGGATCATGGCCATCCCGGAAAGAACGGCCTCCATGCCGGAGATGCACACCCGGTTGATGGTCACCGACGTCACCGTGTCGGGGATTCCCGCCAGAAGGGCGGCAATCCGGGCGACATTCAGGGTATCCCGGGGTTCGATGCAGTTCCCGAAGCGGATGTCATCGATCATGGCCGGGTCGATCCCCGCCCGTTTGATCGCTTCCTTCATGGCGACACTCCCCAGGGTGGCGCAGTCCAGGTTCTTCAGGGCACCACCGAATACGCCGATGGCCGTGCGGCATGCCGATACAATGACAACATCTCTCATGACCGTTGATTCCTCCTTTATTATTTCAAACGCTCAGGCCGGGGGATTTCCGCCTGCCGGTCGAGGCTCCCTGAGAGGGGCCGGGTCGAAGAGGAGCCCATGGACCGGAAAGCGGAAATCCGTACCGTCGATTTTATTTCAGGGATTGACGCAATTCCCGTTTCAGGATCTTCCCCGTGGGCGTCTTCGGGAGGGCGTCCATGAAGACCACCTTCTTGGGGCACTTGAAGGCCGCCAGCTCCTTCCGGCAGTGGGCGAAGACCTCTTCTTCCGTCATCTTCTGGCCCGCCTTGAGAACGATGACCGCCGTCACCTTCTCCACCCATTTGGGATCGGGCAGGCCGACGACGGCCACTTCCTGGACCCGCTTGTCCAGGTAGATGGCATCCTCAACCTCCCGGGTGGGGACGTTTTCCCCGCCCGTTTTGATCATGTCTTTCTTCCGGTCCACCACGGTGATGTACCGGTCTTCATCCATGACCCCCACGTCCCCGGAATGGAACCAGCCGCCCTTCATGGCCTCTTCCGTCTTCTCGGGGTCCTTGAAGTACATGATGAGGGCGTGCGGCCCCTTGCCGCAGATTTCCCCCGGGATGCCGGAATCGGAAATGGGCTTGTAGCCGTCGTCTTCCAGGCGGGTTTCCATGTTGAGGCCGCCCAGGCCGGCGGATCCGATCTTGGCGAGGGCGTCTTTCGCCTTGAGAATCGTGTGGTACGGGGCGAGTTCCGTCTGGCCGTAGTAGTTGTAGATCCTCGTCCCGGGGAATCTCTCCATGAGTTCCTTGAGAATTTCCAGGGGCATGATGGAAGCGCCGTAATAGCACTTCTTCAGGCTGGACAGGTCATACTTGGCGAAATCGGGATGGCGGAGCAGGCCGATCCAGACGGTGGGGGGCGCGAAGAACATGGTGGCCTTGAATTCGGCGATGCTCTTCAGGATCTGCCCCAGGTCCGGCATGATGAGGACGTTCGTCCCGCCGACCCAGAAGACGGGGTTCATGAAGACGTCCCGCTGGGCGCAGTGATAGATGGGCAGGGCGTTCACGTTGATGTCGTCCTCGTCGTACTGGCCGTCCACGATGGTCCCCATGTATTGGGCCATGAGGGCCTGGTTGCTGATGATGACGCCCTTGGGAAGGGCTTCCGTCCCGCTCGTGTAGGTCATCTGGCAGGGATCCTCGATGTGAAGGATCGCGTCCGGTTCCGTGGCGGGGTATTTCTTATACCAGGGCTCGAAATCCACGAATTTGTCGTTCACCGGCGGTTTTCCGGCCCCCTGGCGGGACCACATCCAGGTTTTTACCGTGGGCATGTCGTCCAGGACGTCCTTGACGAGGTCGAACAGGGCGTCTTCCACGATGAAGGCCTTGCTCTCCGAGTGGTTGATGCAGTATGAAATGTCCTTCCCCCGGAGGAGATAGTTGATGGCGAGATAAATAGCGCCGATCTTGGCACAGCCGATCCAGGTGACCACGTGGTCGATCGTGTTGTGGGCCAGGATGGCCACCCGGTCGTATTTTTTAACCCCCAGGTCGAGAAGGCCGTTGGCCACCCGGTTGCACTCCTCTTCGAGCTGGGCGTAGGTCAGAGTCCGGTCCTTGAAAATCAGGGCCGGTTTGTCGGGGTAATGATAGGCGCTCCGGCGGATCATATCGCCGATGACCCAGCGGTTCACCTTGTTGTAACGGTTCATCAGGAATTCAAGATTATCCTTGTTGATGACCTGGTAACGCTTCTTCTCCTCTTCCGTCAATGACTTCCAGGATGCTGACATGCGCCGTTCCCTCCTTATATGTGCGCCTTGTTCGACTTCCATCTCCCCTGAAGGCCTTCCCGGCGGATATGCATCCCTTGGGATTTCATCCCCGCCGGAATGGCCGGAGTCCAGAGGAGGCCTAAAACCCTTTTTTTATTTCGACTGGAGGACCCTCCCGATGGTGAGGATTTCCGCTTCCTTCGTTCCCTCGTAGAGTTCCAGGATCTTGGCGTCCCGGTACCACTTCTGCACGGAATACTCGTCAATGTACCCGTAGCCCCCGTGAAGCTCCACGGCGTTGTTGGCGCAGAACACCGCCGTCTGCCCGCTGTAGAACTTCGCCATCGCCGCCAGGTGGTAGTCCGGACGGCCCGCGTCGATGAGCCACGCCGACTTGTACACCAGACCCCGGAGCGCCTCGATCATGATGGCCATCTCCGAAAGCTTCTTCGCCGACAGCTGGAAGGACCCCAGGGGCGCCCCGAAGGCCGTCCGCTCCTTGCAATACTTGATCGCCGTCTCCAGGCACGCCTCGGACAGCCCCAGCCCCTGGCCGGCCACCATCACCCGCGTCGTATCGAAAAAATGCATGAGCTGCAGAAATCCCCGGCCCTCCTTCCCCACCAGGTTCGCCTGAGGCACCCGGACTTCCTCGAAGGCGATCTCCGCCGTGTCGCTCGAACGGATCCCCATCTTCCCCCGGATCTTGTTTCGCGTGATCCCCTTCGAATCCGCCGGCACGATGATGAGGCTGAAGCTCATGTGCTTCTTCTGGTCCGGGTTCGTGATGCACTGGGCCACCATGAAATCGCACACCGTCCCGTTGGTGATGAACATCTTGTTCCCCGTGATCACGTAATCGTCCCCGTCCTTCACCGCCTTCGTCCGGTACCCCGCCACGTCCGTCCCCGCGTTCGGCTCCGTGAACGCCCCGGCGCTCACCCACTCCCCGCCGCACACCGGCGGCAGGTACTTCCGCTTCTGCTCCTCCGTCCCGTACTGGAATATGGACTCGCATCCGAAACAGGCCGCCACCACGTTCAGCCCGATCCCCATGTCCACCTTCGACAGCTCCTCCGTGATCAGCGTGTTCCCCAGGATCCCCACGCCGGCGCCGCCGTACGCCTCGGGTATCCACGCCCCCACCAGGCCGTTCTCCGCCGCCTTCTTCCTCACTTCCGGCGTATACTTCTCGTGCTCGTCGCACTCCTTCGACAACGGCGGAAACTCCGTCGAGGCAAACTTGTACGCCATATCCTTCAGCATCCTCAATTCTTCAGTCAGTTCGTAATCCATGCCTTTTCTCCTTTTCGCATCTGGCACCGGGCATCCGCCGGCGCGCCGACCGGGATGGCCGTTTTATATTTATCACGAAAATCGCTTCATCCCTTCTTCGTGTAGTCGTAGACGCCCTTGCCGGTCTTCCGGCCGTAGCGGCCCGCCCGGACGAGCTGCACCAGAAGCGGCGCCGGGCGGTACTTGTCCCCCAGCTCCCGGTGAAGGCCGTTCACCACGTGCAGCAGCGTCTCCAGGCCCACCAGGTCCGAAAGCGCCAGGGGACCGATGGGATGGTTGCACCCCAGAACCATTCCCTTGTCGATGTCCTCCGCCGTCGCAATCCCCTCGCCCAGAGAGAAAAACGCCTCGTTCAGCATGACGCACAGAATGCGGTTCACCGCAAACGCCGGGGCCTCCTTCACGACGATCATGTCCTTCCCGATCTTCTTCCCCCACGCCTTGGCCATCTCCAGCGTCTCATCCGACGTCTCGTACCCCCGGATGATCTCCAACAGCTTCATCACCGGAACGGGATTGAAAAAATGCGTCCCGATGAACCGCTCCGGACGCTTCGTCATCGCCGCCATCTCCGTGATGCTCAGTCCCGACGTGTTCGTGAAAAACAGGCAGTGGTCCGGAACGATCGTCTCCAGCTCACGGAAGACCTTCTTCTTCACCTCCATGACCTCGATGATCACTTCCACCACCACGTCCACGCCCGTGGCCGCCTCCTTCAAATCCACGCAGGGCTTGATCCGGCCTAAAATCGCCTCCATCTCCTCCTTCGTCCGCTTCCCCTTCTCCACGTCCCGGGACAGATTCTTCCGGATCGTGTTCATCCCTCCGTCCACAAAACGCTGCTCGATGTCCCGCATCCGGACCTCGTATCCCGCCTGGGCGCAGACCTGGGTGATCCCGCTCCCCATAAGCCCCGCTCCCAATACGCAGACCTTCTGGATTTCCATGTGCCGCCTCCTTTCATTATTTAATCACTATTCATAATGGGAATTTCAGACAATTTCCACTAAAAAAACCATTGCTTATTCAGCCAGTGCATTTTCTTCGCTTCCTCAAGGAGTTCGTCCCTGAAATCCGGATGAGCGAGGTTCGTAATGGCCAGAACCCTCTCGGGAATGGAAAGGCCCTTCAGGTAGGCCACGCCGTATTCGGTGACGAGGTAGGACACATCCACCCGGGGGACCGTGACGATTTCGCCGGGGGGGATGGTGGGTTTGACCCGGGATTTAAGGTTTCCCTGGCTGTCCCGGTAGGTGGCATGGAAGGCCAGGATGGATTTGTTCCCCGGATATCCCATGGGGGGCTGGCCCTTCGTGGTCCGGTAATAGGCCCCCCGGACAAAGGCGAGCTGGCCGCCCGTCCCGGAATACTGGGCGGGGCCGATGGACTCGGAACTGACCTGTCCCTGGAGGTCGACGCCCAGACAGGCGTTGATGGAGATGAGATCCCGGTTGAGGGAGATGATATTGGGATCGTTGGTGAATTCCACGGGATACATGGCCAGCGCCGGGTTATGGTCGAGCCAGTCATAGAGTTTCCGGCTGCCGATGGCGAAGGCCCAGACGATCTTCTCGGGGATGAAGGTTTTCTTCTTCCCCGTGATGAGGCCCGACTCGTGAAGCTCCACGATGGCCTCCGTCACCATTTCCGTGTGGATCCCGATATCCTTCGCCCCGCTGTCGGCGAGGAGCCGCAGGACCGTGTCGGGAAGACCGCCGATGCCGATCTGGAGGCAGGGCCCGTCCTTGGGAATGAGATCGGCGATGAGTCCGGCGATCTTCTTGTCCGTCTCCGTCGCCGTGGGTGAGGGAATGGCGATCATTTTGTCTTTGGTGTTCTCGATGACGTAATCCACGTCGGAAAGATGGATGCACTCGTCGTAGCCCCCGCAGCACCAGGGCATGTCCTGGATGATCTCGACCACCTTGATTTTCGCCTTGTCGAAAACGGCCTTCTTGAAGTTGCACAGGGGACCGAAGTTGAAATACCCGTGCCTGTCCATGGGAGTCACCGTCTGAACGGCGATGTCCACGTCGATGTCCTCCCGGTAATACCGGGCGGTCTCGCCGAAATTATAGGGGATATGGGTCCCCCGGTTTTCCGCCAGGTACTTCCTCGTCAATCCTAAAATATGCCAGTTGCCCATCCAGAAGCTTTTCCCCTCCGGATCCTTCTCCATGACCTCGAAAGGCGCCAGATGACCCAGGGTCCGGACCTTGATCCCCTTCAGTTCCCCCACGCGCTTCGCCAGAGCCCGGTCGAATTCCCGGGGGGGCTGGATGGTCCCGTAATCGACCCACATGCCGTCTTTGACCAGGGCCGCCACCTGTTCCGCCGCCGCCAATTTGCCACCGTATTTCGACATCCATGAACCTCCTTATTTTATTCCACCACGCCTTCGGAGAAACGCCTCCGGCCGGATGGATGAGCATTCCCCGCTTTTTCCGGACAACTCTACTTAGGAAGGTCGGACGGACAAGGCAATATGAAAAGAATGTTTATGAAACGTTTACTTTTAATACAGGTTATCGAAGGGAAAGGAGATGGACCCTGAGATTGGATTTCTTCCTGTTCAGACCCATTTTCTTCCGGATATGGTGGCGGTGGATTTCGATGGTTGCCGGGGAGACATGCATGAATTCGGCAATTTCCTTGGTGGTCTTTCCCTCCCGGACCAGGTCGGCGATCTGGAATTCCGTGGGGGTCAGGTTCAGCTCCCGGGAGGACATCCTTCGGGCATAGGGGGCCACGATATCCCGGAGATGGGATTCAAGAATGGCGAGACAGGTCGAGTCGGCCGGCCCGAGAGAACTTTTCTTCAACCTTTCCACATAGGGCATGGCGAGTTTTTCCACGCTTGAAAGAAGTTTCTCCTCCAGTTCCACTTTATCCTCCTCCCGCCGCTTCAGCAGAACCCGGAGGGCGGCGTTCACTTCTTCCAGCTCATGGGTCTTCTCCTCCAGTTCCCGCTCCCGCCGTTTCAGGATTTCCTCCGCTTTTTTCCTCTCCGTAATGTCGGCAAAGGAGGCGACGCTCTTCTTTGTCCCCGGAATCATGGAAATGGTGATGAGCACCTCCCGGACGTTCTCCCCGCGGTCGAGAAGCCTGAACTCGTAATTCCGGGGCGCCGACCGGGGATCGATCCTCCGGCGCCGATGGTAGTCGAGCATCATGGGCACATCCTTTTCGTGAACGAATTCGGTCCAGCTCCGCTTCCCCTCCCAGTAGGCCTTCGGAGCCCCCGACAGTTTCTCGAACTCGCTGTTCACCAGGGTCACCGTCGTGTCCTCCTCCACGATGATGGTCGCCGTCCCCGTGGTCTCGAATATCGTCCGGTACCGGTCCTCCGACTCCCGGATCTTCTCCTCCGCCTCACGCCGTTCAGAAATGTCGGCGAAGGAGGCGACGCTCCTCTTCGTCCCCGGAATCATGGAAATGGTGATGAGCACCTCCCGGACGTTCCCCCCGCGGTCGAGGAGGCTGAACTCATAATTCCGGGGCACCCCGAAAGGATTGATTCTCCGGCGCCGATGGTAGTCGAGCATCATCCGCACATCCTTCTCGTGGACAAACTCGGTCCAGCTCCGCTTCCCCTCCCAGTATTCCTTCGGGGCGCCCGAAAGCTTCTCGAACTCGCTGTTCACCAGGGTCACCGTCGTGTCCTCCTCCACGATGATGGTCGCCGTCCCCGTGGTCTCGAATATCGTCCGGTAGAGGGTTTCCGACTCCCGGAGCTTCTCTTCCGCTTCCATCCGGTCGGTAATGTCCATGGAACTCCCCAGAAGAGCGGGCCGTCCCTGGAATGACAGCGGGGTGACCGTTTCCATGATCCAACGGACCAGGCCCTGCTTGGTAATAATCCGGAAGACATAGGGAGAATTCCGCTCCCCCTGGAGCATGGCCCGGGCATCGGTTTTGATCCGGATCCGGTCCTCGGGATGGACCACGCTGTCCGCCTTGATCCCGAGAAGTTCGTCCATGCCGTATCCCGCATAGGAGGCCGCTTTTTCGTTCACGAACTGGAATCTGCCGTCCTGGACCAGATAAATCCCCGCAAAGGATTTTTCCGTGAGGGTCTTCAGCATCTGCTCCCGTTCGCGATCCTGTTTCCCCTTCCGTTCATGAATCATGTTCTGAATCTCCCGTGAGATGTTTTTCCGCCTGTACCGGCCCGGGTTCGTAAAGCTCCTTAAAGCCAGGCGCCCGAATCCCGAGGAACGAGACGTACTGATCGGTGCATCGCCGTGACGAGGGACGAAGGGCAACACGGCCTTTGGACTTTTTATGAAGCCGTCAAGGCTTCAGAACATACCGCTGCTCCTCCCGCGGCACGTACCAGCGGATGAAATTGTACCCGATCCCGATGGGTGCGGGCTCGATGCCGAGAAACCGGCTGCTGATGATGGGAAGGGCATCGGGAACATAAAGAAACGTGTAGGGCTGGTCCTCCGCCAGGATCTCCTGAAACCGGTCATAGTATTTCTTCCGCTCTTCCTGGTCGAAGGTGCTTCTCCCTTTTTCCAGAAGTTCGTCCACCTCGGGGTTCTGATAAGAGATGAAATTCAGTTCCCCCGGTTTCGTCTTGCTCGAATGCCAGACGTCATAGGGATCGGGGTCCATGGTGATGGTCCAGCCCAGGATCGTGGCGTCGAATCTTCCCTTATTGATAAAATCGTTGATGAAGGCCGCCCACTCGATGATCCGGATCTTCACCTCCATGCCGATATCGGCGAGGCGTCGCTGAATGATCTCGGCGCACTTGGCCCGGACCTCGTTGCCCTGGTTGGTGACGATCTCGAAAACGAAAGGCCTTCCGTCCCGGTCGATTTTCCCGTCTCCGTCGGTGTCCCGCCATCCCGCCTCGGCAAGAAGAGACCGGGCCCGCTTGGGATCGTAGGGATATCGCTTCACATCGGGATTCCAGGCCCAGGTCCCGGGCTTGATGGGTCCCGTGGCCACCTGCCCCAGGCCAAGCAGAACCCCCTCGATGATTTCCTCCTTGTTCACGGCATGGGAAATCGCCTGCCGGACCCTTCGATCCTGAAACAGAGGGTTCTTCAGGTTATACCCGAGATAGGTATATGAAAATGAAAGATACCGGTATTTATTGTAGTTCTTTTTAAAAAGGGCATTCTCCGTCTGCCTCGCGTATTGGAGAGGGGTCAGGTTCATCTGGTCGATTCCCCCTGCCCGGAGTTCGAGAAACATGGTGGAAAGATCGGGGATGACCCGCATGATGTACCCGTCCAGGAAGGGCCTCCCCTCGAAATAATCGGGATTGGAGGCCAGAACGATTTTTGCCCCCGTGACCCATTCCCTGAACAGGAAGGGTCCCGTCCCGACGGGATGCCGGGTCAGGGGGGACTTTGTGATGTCCCTGCCTTCCAAGAGATGCCGGGGCAGAATGGCCGCGCCCCAGCTCGCCAGGGCGGGGGCGAAGGGTTTTTCATAGGAAACCCGGAAAGTGTGAGGATCCAGGGCCTCGGCTTTTTTAACATTCAGGAAATCTCCGGCATAGGCCGTGGGCGTGGCGGGATCGATGGTCACCCGGTAGGTGTAAAGAACATCGTCCGCCGTAAACGGCTTTCCGTCATGCCAGCGGACATTTTTTCGGAGATGAAAGGTGATCGCGAGCCCGTCGGGGGAGATGTCCCAGGATTCCGCGAGGTCTCCCACGAGGTTCAGATCCCTGTCGTACTTGACGAGTCCGTTGAAAACGAGGCGGGAAATCCCGTGGGAGGACGAATCGGTGGAAAGAATGGGGATGAGGTTGGAAGCGTCCCCGATGGAACCTTCGATGAGAAGGTCCCCGCAGGCGGGAACGGCCGCCGGGGTCTCCCTTTGCTGTTTCCCTTCTTCCGGAGATCCCCCTCCGCATCCGGAAAGACATACCATAAGGAGAGCAACCCCCCGCAGGAGCCTGAATCGTTTCTTCATCCGCACCGGACCTCAAGAATCCTTTTCCCGGAATGGTCCCCGGAAGCGTATGGGAGATTTTTATAGCACAGATCCCGGGGGAATTCTCCTTTTCCTTGCCAGGAGGCGTCCCTCCGGGGTATTGTTGGCGGGAAAACAGGCCGGGCCGACAAAAGACGTCTTTGAAGGGTCAGCCGCCTGAAGGTCGCCGCCCGGGGAAGTTTCGTCTCGACGCCGTCAAGAAGGCAAATTGACGTTGTGCGGCGTAAGCCGGAGCGTCAGTCCCGTAAAAAGAACCACGGCTCGCCTTTGCCGATGGAGTATGAAACAAGCATGGACATCGTCACCGCCTGCAATCTCGATTGCCCCGACGCCTGTTCCCTTCGAATCTCCGTGGATCCGCGAGGAGAACTTCGGATCAGGGGAAACCCCGATCACCCCTTCACCCGGGGGTTCACCTGCCGGAAGATCCATAACTATCCCCGCCGTCTTCGGCATCCGGAACGGATCCGGACGCCCCTGCTCCGACGGAAGGGGGGATGGGAACCTCTTTCCTGGGACGAGGCCCTGAACCTCTGTGCCGAGAAAATTCAAATTCTCCGTGAAGAGCCGGCAGCCATCCTCCACCTTCATGGGGAGGGCGCCAAGGGCGTCCTCAAGGCGGCCCCATCGCTCTTCTTCGGCCTCCTCGGCGCAAGCACGACCCGGGGAACGCTCTGCGACAGTGCCGGGATCGCCGCCTCCATCGACGATTTCGGCGCTCTCGACATGAACGACATCGACGATCTGGCAAACGCCCGGGGAATCGTCAACTGGGGGAAGGATCTTTCCCGGACCTCCGTTCATACCGCCTTCCTCGTCCGCGAAGCCCGGAAAAAGGGCGCGAAGGTCCTGACCATCTCTCCCGGCGGGGACGGCAACGGCTCTTTTTCCGACGAGGTCATCCGCCTCCGGCCCGGTACGGACCGTTTTCTCGCTGCGGCGGTCCTCCGGCTGTTCATGGACCGGGACGGCTTCGATCCGATGCTCCTGGAAAGGTCGAAGAATAGCGAAGGTCTGGGAAAAATACTCCGGGATCATCCCGTGGAAAGCCTGGCGGCGGCGTGCGACGTTCCGTGCCGGGATGCAAAGCGGCTCTTTTCCTTCTACAGGAAGCACCGGCCCCTCGCCACCCTCATCGGGTGGGGTCTCCAGCGGTACCGCTTCGGAGGAGAAAACGTCCGGTGGATCAACGGGCTCGCCTTCCTCTCCGGCAACGTGGGAATATCGGGGGGCGGAAGCTATTTCAACATTTCTTCCGGGAGAAATTTCAACCTCGACTGGGCCCGTTCCTTCGACTCCCGAAACATCCGAAAACTGCTCCTGCCGAAAATCGGCGAGGAGATCCTGGAAGCCGTCGATCCCGCCGTCAAAATGATCTGGGTAAACGGTTTCAACGTGGTCAATCAGGCACCCGACTCCGCCGTCATCACCCGGGCCTTCGCGAAAGTGGACTTCAAAGTCGTTGTGGACGCCTTCATGACCGACACGGCGGGGCTGGCGGACCTCCTCCTGCCCTGCGCCCTCAATTTCGAGCAGGAAGACATCGTCGGTTCTTATCTCCACAACTATGTCCAGTACGCCCGGCCCGTCGTTCCCCCGCCGGAAGGATGCCGGGACGACTTCACCATCCTCGCGGAATTGGGGAAAAGGCTCGTCCCCCCCGTTCTTCTCCCTCCCCGGGAGAAATGCCTCCGCCGTTCTCTCCAGTCACCCTCCCTCGGCATTTCCCTGGAAGACCTGAAGGAGAGGGGATTCGCCCGGGCTGCAAGAAGGGCCGTGGCCTTCGAAGGCCTGAATTTCGCCCACCCCGACAAAAAATACCGCCTCCCGGAAATCCTCCACGAAGACCCCCCGCCGCCGCCCGACTACCCCCTGATCCTCCTTTCCCTGATCCGCGGCGACGCCATCCACTCCCAGATCCTCCCGGAGGACCAGGAGGGGGACCTTCCCATCCTTTACATCAGCCGGAACTGCCCCAACCGTCCGGATCGGGGCCTGAGCGACGCCCTCCATCTCGTATCACCCGCGGGGAGGTTGCCCGTCCGCATCCGCGTGCTGGACGATCTCCACCCCCGGGTCGTTCTCTACCGCCGGGGAGACTGGATCCGGTTCGGCGGCGGCATCAACCGGCTCATATCGGCCCTGCCGACGGACTTGGGCGACGGTACGGCCTATTACAGTCAGCATGTCCGTCTCGAAACCGGCTGAATTGACGGGTCACGCACCGTTTCCATCGGCATGGCAAAGGGTCTTCTATTGACAGGCGCCTCATTTTCAACTAAATACTGAAGGAATTGTTCAAAACATTGAAGGTCCTTCAGAGGCCAGGCATCCGAATCCCGGGAAGTACGGCGTACCGGCCGGCACGCCGCAATGACAAGGGACAGGGAGCAACGCAGCCCGTGGACTTTATACGAAATCGTCAAAAATCAAGGGTCTGTTCGAGAACCCGACGGAGGGAAAAACCCTGTGAGTGAAGCATGGGCCGTATCCACCATCGACCTGACCGGCCATTTCCGCGGTAATCTTTTCGAAATGATCCTCAATGCCGGCCCCATGGTTCAGATCGTTCTTCTTCTCCTTCTCTTCTTCTCCATCGTTTCCTGGGCCATCATCCTGATGAAATACCGGATCCTGAGAAAGACAAGAAGGGAAAACCGGATGTTTCTCGAAATATACATGAAGGGAAGCCGGTTCTCCGACATTTTTCTCGAATCCCGGAAATTCCGGTATTCCACCATTGCCGAAGTATTCCGGGCGGGATACACCGAACTGGGGAAGACGGCCAAGGCCATCAAGGAATCGGGGGCCGCGGGAGAAGGAGGGGACCCTCTTCCCTCCGTGGAACTCCAGGGGCTGGACAACGTGGTCCGGAGCCTGAACCGGGCCTGTGACTCCGAAACCGGCAGGCTTGAGGCGTCTCTCGCTTTTCTGGCCACGACGGGCAGTTCCACACCCTTCATCGGACTTTTCGGAACGGTATGGGGCATCATGAACGCTTTTCGAGGCATCGGCGCCAAGGGCTCGGCCACCCTCGCCGTGGTGGCGCCGGGAATCTCGGAGGCCCTCATCGCCACGGCGGCGGGACTTGCAGCCGCCATCCCCGCGGTCATATTCTATAATTACTTCGTCAACCAGGTCCGGGGCATGGGGCAGGAAACGGAGCATTTCGCCTCGGAATTTCTGAATATCATCGAACGGTCTTCTCTGAAAAGCACCTGACCATCATGAGACGATTGAGCAGACCCTTTCGAGAGGGATCGAAGCCCCTGTCAGAAATCAATGTGACGCCCCTTGTGGACGTTATTCTCGTCCTCCTCATTATTTTCATGGTCACCGCCCCCATGCTTCAGATGGGAATCGATGTCAACCTGCCGAAGATAAAGGCGAAAACAATAGATGTAACGGAAGAAAAGGTGGTCCTGACCGTCAAAGCGAAAGAGGAGATCTTCATCAACAACTACAAGGCGACCCTTTCGGACCTGAAATCCAGGCTGGAAAGCATTTTTGCCAGCCGTATCGACCGGGAAGTCTTCATGCGGGCGGATGAACAGGTGCCCTATGGATTCGTCGTCAAGGTCATGGCGGAGGTCCGCAAGGCGGGTGTGGACAGACTCGGCATGATCACCGAACCGCCGGGGGAAGGCCGATGACGTTTTCGTTTCGTTCCGTTCCCGGGGACCGCCGGGATGGAATGTCTCTGAACAGCATGGTGATCCTGTCTTTTCTCCTCCACGCGCTCATTCTGTCGATTCTGTTCCTGTCCCCCTCCCTGCCTGCCGCAAAATGGACATTCGGTCCCGTCTACACGGTGGACCTCGTCAGTTTCCCCGCCAGACTGCTGGAGCAGAAATCGGCCATCGCCTCCACGGAAAAGATTTTTACCCTGGACCGCAATGTCCACTCCACGGCATTCAGGAAAAAGTCCGAGCCCTCTTCCCTGACCCCGGAAAAAAGACCGGAAGCGATAAAGAAGCCGGACCTTTCCCCGGTTGACGACGCCATCCGGAACCTCGAGAAGAAGATTCAATCCCCCCGATCTTCGGCGAGAGCGGAAGATCGGGTCTCTCCCCAGGGCACCCTGGAAATCTCCGGAAACATGAGAATTTATTATGCCATGATCTGGTCCAAGATCAAAGACCAATGGGCCCTTCCCGAAGGCATTCTCCCCGGCGACGACTTCGAGGCCGTTGTCGGGGTAAAGATCCGCAAGGACGGCACCGTATACGACATCTTCTTTGAAAAACCATCGGGAAATCGGTATTTTGACGAATCGGTTCTCAAAGCGATCAAGAAGGCGAGCCCCTTTCCGGAGTTTCCCGAATCGCTGAGGGAAGAAACACTCGATATGGGGATCCGGTTCCTGTCATCGGAAATGTCATAGCAAATTTCGAACAAAAGCAGGACGGCTGTTATCCCCATGATGAAAAGAACCGGTTTGGTCGTTTGTTTTTTACTCTCCATTCTCTATCTGCCCTTACCCGCGCCCGGAAAGGTGTACATAGACATTCTCTCGCCGGCTTTCCAGAAATTCCCCATCGCCCTTCCCGATTTCATCCCTCTCGACGGTGCAGACAGGGAAACCCCCCTTCTTGTCGAGATTCCCGGCCGCCTGTCCGATGCGCTTGGAATGACTGGTTTTTTTCGTACCATCGACAGGAAAGCCTACTTTGAATCTTCCCAGACCCCGGAAGAGGAGGTCCGTTTTTCCGACTGGCGGGTCATCGGCGCGGAGTTTCTCGTGAAGGGCGGGGTTCTGCAGGACGGGGATACTCTTTCCATCGAGTTCAGGCTCTATGACGTGGTGGAAGGGAAACTGCTCGCGGGGAAAAGATACACCGGCAAAAAGGGAGACGAGAAAACCATGGTGTACCGTTTCGCCGGTGAAACCCTCGAAGCCCTGACGGGCAGCCGGGGCGTCTTCGATACGGAAATCGCCTTTACGGGAAAAAAGAACCGTGTTTCGGAAATATACACCATTGAATTCGACGGCTCCAACTTTCGAAAAAGGACGAACAACGGGACCATCACCCTTCTTTCCCGGTGGTCCGTCGACGGATCGAAAATCGCCTATACGGCCTACACCCGGGGAAATCCCGATCTGTACCTTCTTAACCTGCCCACGGGGGAAACGAAACGCCTCCGCCATGAACGGGGGTTGAACCTGACGGGGGGATGGTCGCCCGACGGCAGGAAAATGCTTGTCGTTTCAAGCCGGGATGGAAATGAGGAAATCTACACCCTCGAAGTGGATACGGGAAGTTTCGTCCGGCTGACCAACGACCCCGCTATCGATGTTTCCCCGACCTGGTCTTCCGATGGAAAGCAGATCGCCTTCGTATCCAATCGTTCGGGTTCCCCCCAGATCTTCATCATGGACGAGGATGGAAGCCGCGTCAGAAGGGCCACATTCCAGGGGAGCTACAATACATCCCCGGCCTGGTCGCCCGCCGGTTCAAGGATCGCCTACGAGGGCAGAACGGGAGGTCAATTCCAGATATTCACCATGGACGTAAACGGCGGGAACACGACCCAGCTGACCTATGAAGACGGGGGAGCCGAGTCCCCCGCCTGGTCGCCTGACGGCCGGTTCATCGCCTTTCAGGGAAAGAAGAACGGCCGCGGCAGTATCTGCGTGATCAATGCCAACGGTCTGAACCTTCGGGTCCTCTACGGGGGGGCGGACCTGGATGCCGTTTCCCCCGCCTGGTCGCCCCATTTAAATTTGTATTGACCTTTTTTCTCTCGATATGTTTTAATTCGTCCCATCGTGAGATTTACCGAGTGCATCAAAATAAAGGAGGAACATCCATGAGGAAGTGCAATTTATTCCGGGGGGCCTTACTGATCATCCTTTGTCTTGCCGTTGCCCTGGTCTTCGGTTGCGGAAAGAAACCCGTCATGAAGGAAGAGATGGGGGTCATCGTCAAGGAACCCGTACAGGAAAAGGCCGAGACGGCCGTGCCGTCGGAGACGGCCATTCAGGAGGAACGCCTTAAGGAAAAGGAGAGACAGGAAAAGGAACGGGTCATCCAGGAGGCGGCCTCCTTTACGGACATTTATTTTGAATTCGACCAGTACGATCTCACCGCCGCCGCCCGGGAAACCCTGAAGCAGCATGCCGACTGGCTCCTCGCCAATCCCGGTTTCGATGTTCTCGTGGAGGGACATTGCGATGAAAGGGGGACGGCGGAGTACAACCTGGCGCTCGGTGAGCGGCGGGCCGGCGCCGCCAGGGACTATCTCCTCAGTTTAGGGATGGAGGCCGGGCGGGTCACGACGATCAGTTACGGCGAAGAGCTTCCCCTCGACCCGTCCCATGACGAGGCCGCGTGGGCTAAAAACCGGCGGGCCCATTTCGTCGTCACTCCGTCGAAATAACCCGGGAGGGGGGGTCGGTCTTGAGAAAAGCTTTCCCATGGCTTCTTCTGTTCTGGGTGGTTCTCCTGGGGTGCGCCTCCAGCCGGGACCTTCAGGTGTCCACCCAGATTCTGAACATGAAAATATCGACCCTGGAGCAGGAAGTCAAAACTTCCGGGGAGACGGCGGACGAACTCCGGAAAAGACTCGACAAACTGGAGGAGGGGACGAAGTCCGTCCAGAGGAGCCAGGCGGACCTTGGCGCCGACATGACGGTCCTGAGAACGGAAATCCAGCGTATCAGGGGCTCCATGGAGGAAATGCAGGAAACCCTGAAATCCGTCAGAGGGGAAACGGCCTCGAAGGACAGTGCTTCAAAATTGGAAGACCTGAGCCTCCGCATTCAATACATGGAAGATTTTCTCGGTATCGGCAGGCCCGGAGGCCACCCGGCCGGAACCGTGGAACCGGCTTCTCCGGGAGCGGCCGCGATGCCGCCTCCGCAGGGGATACCGGATCGGGAAAAGGCTTACAACGAAGCCTACGAAGCTTTCAAAACAGGTAAATATGCCGGTGCCCGGAACCTTTTCGAGAAGTTTCTTTCCGCTTACGGGAAATCGGAATACGGGGACAACGCCCAATTCTGGATCGGTGAGTGTTATTATTTCGAAAAGGACTACGAGAGGGCCATCCTGGAATACGAGAAAGTCATCACCAATTACCCCAAGGGAAACAAGGTCGCCAACGCCCTGCTGAAACAGGGCCTGGCCTTTCTCGAATTGGGAGACAAGAACAGCAGCCGGCTCCTTCTCGAGAGGGTCATCCTGGAACATCCCAACACAAGCCCGGCGAGGATCGCCAAAATAAAACTCTCATCGATCAATTAGCTTCCCCTTCCGGAGGGGGTGCGGATCCGTCAAGCCACCGGAGTTCCGCGCCCCGGGGAACAGGAAGGTCAAAGATGTCCTCCGGCAGGGTGAAAGCGCGCTCCAGGCCGCGGAGGCGGATGGTCGAGAAAAGGACCACCGGTTCCTTGACGGTGATGGCGATCCCGCCTGGGAATTCCCCGCCCCCCTCCACCGGTACGGCTTCCCGGAAGTCGACCTGAAAGGGGGGATGACCATTCCATCCCCCCGTCTCATATCGCGTCAGTCTTTTTTTCTCCAGATCGATCCAGAGCGTCTGGATTTTATTTCCTTCTAAAAAGGCATCGGTCCTGTAAAGGGCCCCTTCCCAGGCGGCGGCATACCGGAGACGGGGATCCTCCCAGCCCGGGGGAAGGCCCATGAGGAGGGAAACAACGTCGGGAACGGTCAGATAAAGACGGAAAAGGGCGTAAAGGTTCGGCGCCGTGGGCCGTCCGACGAGAAAAAGGTTCTCTTCCGGAAAATAAGCCTTGAGAAGCCGGGCATCCGCCGTCAGGAACAGGTCGGGGGTCCCCATGAGGGGAAGGGCCTCGATGCGGAGAGAATCGGGATATTTCATCACCAGCGCGGCGGACCGGAAATACTTTCCTTCGGGAATCTCCAGGGAAATTTTCGCCGTGGCCCTGAAACCCTCTTTCGGGGGATTTCCGAACAGTTGCCCCAGGACTTTTTCCGGCGGGGGCGGAAGTTCCCTTCGGGGGGGTACCGTTTCCCGGGAGAGGGCACATCCGAAAATAAGACAGACCGCCATAAGGAGAAAAGGGATTTTCACCGCCCGAACGGGAAACGCCAAGGAGTTAAGGTGAACTCTTTTTTTTCTGAACATTCACGAGACGATCGATCTTTTTTTTCAGTTCTTCCGAGTCGGGATTTTCTTTCAGGGCCTCCCGATAGAGGCGGAGAGACTCCTTCCGTTTTCCCAGGGCCTCATAGACATCCCCTAAATGCTCCGCGATGGTGGGATCTTCCGGAAGGATCCGGTGGGCCTTCTCGAGATGGGAAACGGCGAGATCGGGCCTGTTTTTGCGGAAATACACCCATCCTAAACTGTCCATGATGTAACCGTTCTCCGGTTTCAGCTCCAGAGCCTTCCGGACGAGCCCTTCCGCTTCGTCCAGGCGGATGCCCCGGTCCGCCAGGCCGTACCCGATAAAATTCAGGGCCTCGGCATGGTCCGGCTCCATCTCCAGGATTCTCCGCATTTCCAGGATACTTTCTTCAAAACGTCCCGTTTTCTCACAGAGGACACCGAGCCGATAGCGCATCTCCACGTTCCCGGGATGAACCTTCAATCCCTCGAGGAGCGTGATTTCCGCTTCCTCAAGCGTCCCCCGTTCCTCATGGAGTGTCGCCAGGGCGTTGTAAAGAGCCGCGTCCTGTTTCGATTCCAGGGCTTCCAGCAGCAGGGCGACCGCTTCGTCCATCCGGCTGTCTTCTTTGAGAAGCACGGCCATGTGAACCCGTGAATTGCCGAACAATCCCGACGATGGAGATATGAGGGAATACTGTTCCAGGGCCTGACGGGACTTCCCCTGCTTTTCACAGGTCGAAGCGAGGAAATACCGGGCCGTATCTTCCTCCGGATTTTCATCGACGAGTTCCCGAAAGAGGGTTTCTCCTTCCCCGTACTGTTTGCCCTGGAAGAACAGGGCAATGCCGAGGGCCAGCCGCACCTGCCGGTTGTCCGGGGTCCTTTTCAGGACTTTCCTGAATTCCACGATGGCCTCTTCATAACGGTCCTGTTCGAAAAACATGCGTCCCAGGCGAAACTGTATATCGGCCCGGTCGGGATCGTCATGGAGCATTCTCTCATAGATTTCGGCGGCTTTTTCATATTCCCTCCGTTCCTCATAGAGGGCCGCCAGTTCGATCAGGGCAGGCTCATAGCCGGGATCGATCTCCAGGGATTTCAGATAATAAGCTTCGGCCCGATCCTCCCGTTTCATTTCCCGGTACAAACGGGCCAGGGCGTGAATTCCCGGGACATGATCGGGCGTCACGGCAAGAAGGCGATTCAGGGTATCAATGGCTTTTTCGTATTCTCCCCTCTCCCGGTAGACGAGACTCAGATACTGATAGGCTTTGTCCTTATCCCGGTCAAGAGCGATGATCCTTTCATATTCAGCGACGGCTCGATCGTATTCCTTGTCATGGACGAAAAGACCGGCCAGAAGAAAACGGTTATCGGCGTTGTCCGGGCGGGCCAGAAGGGACTTTTCCAGGATTTCGATGGCCCCGGCAATGTTCCCTTTTTTCAAGTAAAGATTGGCGAGCTCGCCGGCCAGGTAGGAAGATTTCGGGTCGAGGGCAAAGGCCGCTTCGAAGGCCCCGAGGGCCCCTTCCGTGTTGCCTTGAAGATTTTCAAGGACGCCCCGGGAATAATAATAGTAGGCGTTTCCCCTGGATTCTCCTTCCAGCTTCCCCTCCTGACCCCCTGCATGGATCCGCAGGTGGGTGCAGCCGGTCAAGACGAAGACCGTCAGGGCGATGAGGAGTATGAAAAGTCGGGGAAATATTCTACATGCCATAATGGATAAACTCACAAGCCGTCGAAAAATGTTCATTTTCCGACGGCTTTGTAAAAAGCTCCTGAGGCCAGTTGCCCGAATCCCGAGGAACGAGACGTACTGAACGGTACGTCGCAGGGACGAGGGATGAAGGGCAACGCAGCCTATGGACTTTTTACAAAGCCGTCATTCATGATTCCCGCTTCACGACAGAGGAAACGCGAACAAAGCGGATACCCGCCTTCTCGAGTTTTGGAATCATATCCTTCAGAAGATCCACCGTGTTCCGGTAGGGATGGCCGATGAGGACGAGTTCCGTCCAGTACGCCCGCCTTTCCAGAAGCCGATCAAAAACCTCCCGGGTTCCCTCCCGTAAACTCCCATTGTCGATAAAGGCATCCCGGACGGCGAAAGGCAGATCGACCCGGCGGGCTTTTTCCCCGCCCCTGGAATTTCCCGTGGTGAGACTGTCGACAAAAAACAGCCCTCTTTTTTTCAGGCGGCGAAAAACCATCTCGAGGCGTTCACCGTCTTCCATGAATAAAGAACCCATGTGATTGTTCACACCCACCGCGCCGGGTACGGCTTCCAGGTTTTTCTCAAGCTCTCCGATCACTTCTTCCCCGGTCATGGTGCACAGAAGCGTTCCCTCCCCGGAATCGGTCCGGGGATAATCCCGGGGCTCCATGGGAAGGTGGAGAAGAATTTCCCTGTTCTCCTTCCGGGCGAGCAAAGCGACGTCCCTCGAATATGGGCAGTGCGGCAGAATGGCCAGGGCGACGGGAACGGGAAGATCCAGGATTTCCCTGGCCACATCGAGGTCGTATCCGATGTCGTCAATGATCAGGGCGACCCGGTTCACCCCGTCTTTCCGCCGGTCGCGATCCGGCGGTTCCTGCTTCCGGATCGTTTTCTTTCCGGCGGGCTTTTCGACCTTCGCCGGTGCGGCTTTCCACTCCTTCTCCCACAGCACGTAACCGGCAATCACGGCGAGAAGCAGCACGGGAATAAGCAGGAGGATAACAAAGCGGAACGGTTTGGTCCGTGCTTTTTTCCTCTTCACCGGGTCTTCATGCCTTCAAAGACACTCCAGCTCTTCAGGAGGTCGACGGCATATTTGAGCTGGTTGTCCCACTTTTTCATCGACCCTTCTCCCTCAGCAGCCTTCGAACCTCCCGACTCGCCGGGCAGGTGGCCTTCCAGGTCCTTTTCCTGGAGTATCGTCTCCTTCTCGTCCGGACCGTTCTTTTCCTTACGATCCAGTTCCACGAGGATATCCGGCATGATACCCGTCGCCTGGATGGACGTGCCGTTCGGCGTATAATACTTGGCGGTCGTCAATTTCAGGGCCGACCCGTCATTCAGGGGAATGACCGCCTGCACGGACCCCTTTCCGAAGGTCTGGGCTCCCACGAGAAGAGCCCGGCCGTTGTCGCGAAGGGCGCCGGCCACGATTTCCGAAGCGCTCGCCGAGCCCCGGTTGATGAGAACGACCATGGGACAGGGCAATTCGTCCCCATCGTCCTGAGCCTCATAGGATTTTTCGGTGGATGGGATCCGGCCCTTGGTGGAAACGATCTTCCCATCCTTCAGGAAAACATCGGAAACACGGACCGCCTGGTCCAGCAGTCCCCCGGGATTGTTTCTCAGGTCCACGACAAGGCCCTTCAACGGGTCCTTTTTCAAGATCATTTCCTTCAGGGCCTTCACGACTTCATCCAGGGTGTTCTCATTGAAGGAAGAAATGCGGAGATAACCGATGTCGCCGTCCATGCGCTCGTATCTGACGCTCCGGACTTTGATGATATCCCGGATGATGGCATAATCCTTGGGCTTAGCCAGTCCTTCCCTCATGATGGAAATGGTCACCTCGGATCCCCGGGGCCCGCGAAGCTTCTGGACGGCCTCCATGATATTCATGCCCCGGGTGGATTTCCCTTCGATGGCCACGATCTGGTCGTCCGCCTTGATCCCGGCAATAAAGGCGGGGGTATCCTCAATGGGGGAAACCACGGTGAGGACGTCGTTCTTTATCGTTATTTCTATCCCCAGACCGCCGAAGACGCCTTTCGTATCCACCTGCAGTTCCCGGTACATCTCCGGGGACAGATAGACACTGTGGGGATCGAGGGAACTGATCATCCCCTGGATGGCTCCCTCCATGACCTTTTTCGGTTCGATTTCCTCGACGTAGTTATTCTCGATAATATCGAGTATCTCGTTAAATGTCTTGAGATTCTTGTACATTCCCTGATCCCCCGCCGTGGAGGCGGGCACCGTGCCGGACCCCACAATCCCCCAGAGCAGTATCAGGGCGAGAAGACCCAAAAGGGCTCCCTTCATCATGATCCTTCGTTTCATCGATTCCTCCAAAGGTCCTTGTGAATATTGCATCATACACTCTATGAGGGAAGCTTTCCAATATTTTCTATGAAAGAGGCCTCCCTCAAGGCATGTGAGGGAGGCTGACCCTCCGTTCCGGGTGATACCGTTTTTCCAGGTAGCGGGCCACGAAGCTCATGCCGTAACAGCAGGTAAAATAAAGGAAGGCGATGGTGGTGTATATCTCGAAGGGATAAATCATGAGACGATTGTTGATGGTCTGGGCAACGGTCGTCAATTCGAACACACCGATGATGTAGGCGAGGGAAGTATCCTTGAAAAGAGATATGAATTGGCCGACGAAGGCGGGGATCATCATCTTGAGGGCCTGGGGGAGAACGATGAACCGCATGGTCTTCCCGTACGAAAGTCCCGACGCCTGGGCCGCTTCGATCTGACCGCCGGGAATGGCGGTGACGCCCGCCCGGACGATTTCGGCGATATAGGCGCCGGAAAAAAGGGTGAAGGCGATGGCGGCACTCCAGAAAACGTTGATCTGCATGCCCGTCACAATGGGAGAAAAGAAATACACCCAGAAAATGACCATGATGAGGGGGTTTCCCCGGATGGTTTCAATGTAGAGAACGCTCATCGTACTGATCACCGGGTTTTGGCTCAACCGGCCGAGGCCGAAAAATAGTCCGATGAAAAAACTGGTCAAAAGGGCGATGGCGGCGAGAAGGACGCTCAGGCCAAGACCGCCGAGGCCGAAAAGGATTTCCCCCTTGCCGCCCTCGGGGAACATCCACAGGAGAAGCTGGGGGAGATTGTCCCAGATGACTTTCCAGTTGAATGAAACAAGGGCATAGGCGAGAATTCCCGCCAGGCCGACAAAGACCAGGAAAGACAGGGCCTTGCCGAAGAGGACCAGACCCCGGGTCAGAAAATCAAAAAACCGTTCCCCGGCGGAGACATAGATCCCCTCTTCCCTGGAGGGATTTTCTTCCCGCCGCCGATCCCGGAGCCAGGAAAGAACACGGCCGCCCGCCCGGAAGATTTCTGTCACGGGGCGCACGGCCATGCCTAAAAAGCGGTCAAAGACATTGAGATCCTTTTCACCGCCGATTTTCAAATGGTGATTGATGCTGTTCATGACGAAGGAAATGGAAAGGGAAAGGCCGAGATAGATGAGGGAAGCGGCCGACGTGGCTTCAAAGCCACGGAAGGTGAAGGATTCGATCTGCTGGGACTGCCAGCAGAGTTCCGCCACACCGATGGTCATGGCGAGGGAGGAGTTTTTCATGTTGTTCAGAAACTCGCTCCCCAAAGGCGGAATGATGACCCGGAAGGCCTGGGGAAGGATCACGAACCGGAGCATCTGAAACCGCGAAAGACCGGAAGAAGCGGCCGCCTCCACATTCCCGTGGGGGATGGCCTGGATTCCCGCCCGTACGATCTCGGCGACGAAGGAGGCCGTATAGATCCCGAGCCCCACCGTGGCCGCCCAGAACTCGAAATTATGATCGTTCAGAAAAAGGCGCATCCCCTCCGGAAGCCCCATGGGAAAGGCGAAATACCAGAAAAAAAGCTGGACCAGAAGGGGGGTGTTCCGGAAGAATTCGACGTAGGCCGTGGACAGGTAATAGGCGGGTTTGAAAGGAGACAGCCGGGCGATGCCGAGAAGCGTCCCGAGAACAAGAGAGATGCCTGTGCTGATAAGGGAAATCTTGATTGTCAGGAGAAGGCCCCGGAGGAGCCAGAGCCCGAAGATCTCATGGTAGGTGGGGTTGACCTCGTACAGGACGGCCCAGTGAAAATCATAATCGAACCGGGCATAGCGGAAGACAAGGTAGAAAAAGAGGATAATCCCCGCCACCGAGGCGATCTGGTGAAGGATGTATTTCGACCTGGACATGGTTTTCAATCGGTTCCGGTATATTTCATCAGGGGCTCAAAAAACTGCGGCCTCATTGCCTGAGGCCGCAGCGATACCGTCATGACCTTAATCGATGCACCCTTACGGCCACATCTCGATCTTTTCCGTCATGGGGAAGTAGTAGGGGGTGTCCGGTCCATACCATTTGTTGTAGATATTCATGTAGGCCCCGTCCTGCCACATGTCCTGAAGGGCAAAGTTGATGGCATCCCGCCAGGCGCTGTCGTTCTCGGGAACACCGATGCCGTAAGGTTCGTCGCTGAAGAACTCACCCACGAGTTCATACTGGCCCGGTTCCTTGGCGGCATAGCCTAAAAGAATAGTGCTGTCCGTGGTCCATCCGGCCACCTTGTCCTGTTTCAGAGCCAGGAAGCAGGAAGGTTCGTCCTGGAAGCTGATGACATGCTTTTCCGCCTCCTTGTCGCCCAGGCGCTTCAGGAGATTGACGGCATTCTTTTCACTCGTCGTTCCCTGCATGGAGGCCAGCCGCTTCCCGACAAAATCCTCCAGCTTCCGGAATTTCCCCTTTTTTGCCATGACTTTCTGGCCGTCAAAAAAATAGGTGATGGAAAAATCAATCGTCCGGTCCCGTTCCCGCTTGTGGGTCATGTTGGCGATGCTCATGTCGATCCTCCCGGACGTCAGGAAGGAAATACGGGTCTTGTTGTTCAATTTCACTCTTTCCAGCTTGAGGTCTTTCCCCATGTACCCGCCGATCCTTTTGATCACTTCTTCGGCGATGTCCACGTCAAAACCCACCCACTCGTTCTTGTCGTTGAAGTAGGCGGCGGGAATGCTGTTGTACATGAGGCCGACCTGGGCCACCCCCGCGCTTTTGACACGATCATAGACCGGACCGGCAAAAGCGATGGACGCCGCCGCGAATAGGACCAGAAGAATCACCAGAAAACCGACTCCCACACCTTTGTTTCTCATCCCTTCTTCTCCTTCCTGATCATGATTTGACGGGGCGAAGGCGATTTCCACCCGCACCCGACGAACGCCTGAAAAGTCACAAAATAAACATTTATCTCGGACGGTTTTGCAAAAAGCTCCGGAGGCCCGTTGCCCGAACCCCGGGAAACGAAGCGTACCTTACCGGCAGGCCCCTTTGAGGGGAATGGGGGGCAAAGAAGCCGTCAATGACTGAGAATCTTGCTGAGGAACAGCTTCGTCCTCTCGTGTTTCGGACTGGAAAAGAACGTAAGAGGGGGGGCACTCTCAACGAGCTGCCCCTCATCCATGAAAATCACCCGGTTCGCCACTTCCCTGGCAAACCCCATCTCGTGGGTGACCACGACCATGGTCATCCCTTCCCGGGCCAGGGTCTTCATCACGTCCAGGACCTCGTTGATCATCTCGGGATCGAGGGCCGACGTGGGCTCATCGAAAAGCATGATCTTGGGGCGCATCGCAAGCCCCCGCGCGATGGCCACCCTCTGCTGCTGCCCGCCGGAAAGCTGCCCGGGGTAGGCATGGGCCTTTTCCACGATGTCCACCTTTTTCAGGAGTTCGAAGGCTAATTTTTCCGCTTCTTCCTTTTTCTGTTTCCGGACCTGAACGGGGGCCAGGGTGATGTTTTCAAGAGCCGTCATGTGCGGGTAGAGGTTGAACTGCTGAAAGACGAAACCGATTTCCTCCCGGAGGCGGCGGAGATTGACTTTTGTGTCGTGGATGGGCATGCCGTCCACGAGGATCTCCCCCTTCTGAATCGGTTCCAGCTTATTGATGCACCGGATGAGGGTGCTCTTCCCGGACCCGCTCGGCCCGCAGATGACCACCACTTCGCCGGTCTCGATATGAAGGCTCACCTGGTTCAGGACATGAAGATCGCCGAACCACTTATGAACATCCCTGAAATGAATCATGAAGGAAGGAATCTCCCGATCCTTGTCTTCTTTTCCCCCGTCCCGGGGGGGGGGCAAACCGATTTTAGAAGGACAATATCACAAGATCCGTCAAGTTCAAAGAGTCCCTCTTTTTCGGGGACGTCGCGCCCCCTTCATCGATTCAGGAGTCCCCGGATTTCCTCCCGGAGGGCTTTTATCCTGGCCAGATCCTCTCCGGAAAACCGGTCTCCCTTCTCCGACCGGACCTTCGCCCGCAGACCCGCCACAGCCTCCTCCAGGCTCCCGAAGGCCTCCATGGCCTCCTGTCGACGGGGATCGGGCACCGCCTCCGCGGGCCTTCCCGGCCCCTCCTTTTTCCGGGGTGCCAGTTCGAGGGTCTCCCGGAAAACGGGAATATGGACATCCACGGAAAACTTCTCCCGAACCGATTCCGCAAAGGCTTCACTGGCGGTCTTTTCACCGTGAACCAGAAAAACCCGGGGCATGGACGGGGAAAAATGACCGATCCATTCGAGAAGTTCATCCCGGTCGGCATGGGCTGAAAAACCGCCGATGGTGAAAACCTTCGCACGGACGGCGATGGGCTCTCCGAAAAGCTTCACGGTCTTTTCTCCGTCCACGATCCTCCGTCCCGTCGTCCCCTGGGCCTGGAATCCCACGATGACGATGCTCGCCCCCGGACGCCAGAGATTGTGTTTCAGGTGGTGCTTGATCCGCCCCGCCGTGCACATTCCGTTGGCGGAGATGACGATGGCCGGTCCCTTTTTCTCGTTGATGGCCATGGATTCCACCGTGGACGAGGTGAACCTGAGAGTGGGCATGGAGAAGGGATCCAACCCCTGCTCGACGATGGCCCTCGCTTCCTCGTCATAATACGGCTTGTTCTTCCGGAAAATTTCCGTGGCTTTGATGGCCAGGGGGCTGTCAAGATACACCGGGATTTCCGGGATTTCCCCCCGCCGGTAGAATTCCGCCAGGATGTAAAGCATTTCCTGAGTCCGTTCCACCGCAAAGGCCGGGATGATCACCTTTTCCCCGTTGGCCACGGCATAGCGGATGGCTTCGAGGAATTCCCTCTTGCTGTCGTCCAGGTTGCGATGAAGACGGTTCCCATAGGTGGTTTCAATGAAAAGATAATCGGCATCGTCGATTTCATGGGCATCCTTCACGATGAGCTGATTTTTCCTTCCCAGGTCACCGGAAAAGACAACCTTGACATCCCGGTCACCGTCCCTGACCCAGAGTTCCAGGATCGAGGACCCGAGGATGTGACCGGCGTTCCGGAGGCGGGCCCGGAGCACCGGTTCGATCTCGATGATCCTGTCCCGTTCAACGGGACGAAAATATTTCAGACTTTCCTCCGCATCCCCGAGGGTATAAAGGGGTTCGACCTTCTTCTTCCCCTGGCGGGCCCGCTTCCTCGTCTGCCAGGCGGCATCCATTTCCTGGACATGGGCCGAATCGAGAAGCATGATCTGGCAGAGTTCCGCCGTCGGCGGTGAGGTGATGATCTCCCCCCGGAAGCCGTCTCTGACGAGTTTTGGAATCCTGCCGCTGTGGTCGATGTGGGCATGGGTGAGAAAGAGGGCTTCGATCTCCGCGGGATCGAAATCCCAATCCCTCCAGTTTCTCTCTTCCGTCTGCCTCCCTCCCTGAAAAAGGCCGCAATCCACGAGAAATTTCCGCTTTCCCGCTTCCACGAGAAAGCAGGAACCGGTAACGGTTTCAGCAGCACCGAGGCAGGATACGCGGATCATGAGTCACCCCTTTCATGGTTTTTCCGTGCTCCCGACCTATAACACAGTTTTCCCGGGAGCGCACTGGCAAATCCGGCCTAAAAGAAACGAACCCCCCGGATCCCCTTTTTCTTTTCAAGGGCCCTGAAAACCATCTCGGCACAGGAAATGTCCTGAACGGCAAGACCGGTGGAATCGAAAAGAGTGACCTCCTTCCGGGACGTTCTTCCCTTCTTTCTTCCGGCAACGATCTCTCCGAGAGACCCATGAATACTTCTTTCCGTGATGCCCCCCCCGGCCACGGGAACGTTGATCTCACCGCTGTGGGAAGCCTGGGCCCAGTCGTCGATCACGATTTCAGCCCTTTTCACCAGGTCGGTGAAAATTTCCTGTTTTCCCGCCGCATCGGCGCCGATGGCATTGATATGGGTCCCCGGCGAGACCCGACGGACAAGCGGTTTCCGTGAGGGTGTCGTGGTCACCACGAGGTCGACCCCTTCCGTCACGGCATCGATATCTTCCGACACCTCCACGTCCAACCCGTAAGTTCTCCGGACCCACCGGGAAAACCGGGGGGCGAGAAGATCTTCGGGAAGGTATTTCCATACCCGGATTTGTTCCAGTTTCCGGACTTCCAGGAGACAGGCGAGCTGCGTTCTCGCCTGGACCCCGCATCCCACGAATCCGGCGCTTCGGGCATCCTTCCGGCTCAGGTACTTCGCCGCCACGGCACCGGCGGCCCCCGTCCGGAGGCTCGTCAGAACCGTACCGTCCAGAACGGCCAGGGGAAACCCCGTCCCCGGATCCACCAGGACGATGAGGGCCATCACCGTGGGCAGACCCCTTTTGGCGTTCCCGGTGTGAACGTTCACGCTTTTGATCCCCGCCATGTTAAATCCCTGCCCGTGAATGTAAGCGGGCATGGAGCGGAGGTCCCCCTCGGGAAAGTACAGATAGCTCTTCGGGGGCATGTCGGTCTCCCCAAGGCCATGGGCCCGAAAGGCCCGCTCCACCGTTTCGTTGGCCAGGGCGGGTGTCAGGACCCTGCCGATGTCTTTTCCGGTGATAATCAGCGTTTTCATTCTTCTCTCCCTCCTTTCGAAGAAAATTCCTTCTCTTCTCCCACCACGACCCGTGCATCCTCGTCATGGGCATTCTTCCCTACCGCCGGGGACATGGCTTCACGGACAGGAAGACGACCCTCCCGGAAAAAAGGGCCGCCCCTAAGATGGCGAGGTTCATGCGGAGCCGGAACTGAATGGATTCCTTTCCCATGGGACCCGAAGAAAAAATGATCAGCGGTGCCGGAGGAACATCGGGAGGCCGCCCCGGAGAAGGGAGGAACCGCCCGTATGAATAAACCGTATTTTCTGGCTGTTACGGTTTCGTCAATCCTGATGGGAGAAAAACCCGATGAGGGCCAGGACGATGATGGCGATTCCAAAACCGAAATACAGGGCGATAAAGGAATAGCCCATCTTTTCAATGGCCGGTCCCAGCTGCGCCCGGTTCGCCAGGTATCCCCAGTACAGGGTGAAGGTCAGGTTGATGAGAAGGGCCAGGCGGACCCACCCGAAAAGCAGGGACAGGGTGCTGAGAAGGAGAAGAAGCCCTACCTGAAAAAGGGGAATGGCAATAGACGTTGTCTGAAGAAAATGAAGGAATTCCAAAGTCATTCCCCGGCTTTTTCCTCTACCGCCCCTGTCTCGGGCTCCCCTTTCGCCGCGGGAGCCTCCTCTTCCGTCATCGTGTTTCGATAGCTTTTCATGTCTTTGGCCACCTGACGGGCCGAATACTCGGAACCCAGAAAAACCACGGCCAGGAGAAAAAACAGGACGCCGAAGATCGTCCAGGCCTTCTTCGCCTCGATGCCATGAATTTCCACCGTCGCCGCGACGACAAGATAAAGCATCCAGAGGATCCCCGCCAGGCTTCCCAGATAGGGAACGATTCCGAGGAGGGTTGCCGCCGGCGTGATGGCGGATGCATAGGCCACACAGCGGTACGCCGTCTCGTAGGATTCCTCGGACCCTATGATTCTCCAGAGGATGAAGAACACGCCGGCACCGATAAAACTGAACAGGGCGAAGATCGCGGGAACAACGGCGAAGGAAAGAAGAAAGGAAAGGAAGTGGAAGCCCCCGAAGAAAACAGAAAAGACGCCGCCGATAAGAGCCACGATCACAGCCATGGAAACCAGAAAGACGAGGGGGTCCAGGAATCCCCCCGTTCGATTCATCCGCCGATAGAAGTCCAGGGGATTGCGGATGACCGAGGACATGGTTCCCGAAATCTCCCGACAGCGTCCGATCATTATTTCCTGAACCCCTTCAAGCCTCATCCATCCCCTCCGGGAACCCTGTTGTCATGACCCGTCAATGCCGCCGAGCCCTAACTTCTTGTAGAGGATTCCCCCTTTTTTTTCAAGCTTTTCCCTTCTCTTGAAAGAATATTGCTTTACTTTTCCAATCCTGCGGCGATAAGGTTTTTCCGGGAGGATATCTCCCCGATCATCATCAAGGAGGTGATTCATGAAAGATGAAAGATATTCCCGAATCATTCTGACCGTCTGCCTGCTGGCCTTGTCCCTTGGGGGAAGCGGGTGCGCCGACAATTTCGCAGCCCGGCTCGCCCCGCATTATCTGGACAAGAGCGCCGTGACCGAGGTGGATATGGCCATGACCCTCCCTCAGGCCATGGCCATCCAGAAAAATTATGTGGCGGAACTTGAAAAAACGATGGGTCCCGTCGTAGGCTACAAGGCGGGTCTGACCAACGCGGCCGTCCAGAAAAGCTTCGGGGTGACCCACCCTCTCAGGGGAACGCTCCTTGAAAAGATGCTCCTTCCATCGGGAACGGTCCTCCCGGCCGATTTCGGGGCCCGGCCGCTCAGCGAAGGAGACCTCATTCTTCGAGTGAAGGATAACGGCATCAACGAAGCCGGAACCCCCGCGGAAGTCCTCGGACATATCGACGCGGCCATTCCGTTCATCGAACTCCCCGATCTTCTATACGGAAAGGAGATCAAGATCAACGGTCCCCTTCTTGCAGCGGTCAACGTCGCGGCACGGTACGGGGTCACGGGCGATCCCATTTCCGTGGAGGACACCCCCGAATGGTTCGACAGGCTGGCCTCCTTCAAGCTCGAAATTCTCGATGAAAAAGGAATGGTCCTCGCATCCGGGGAGGGGAAGAACGTTCTCGACCACCCGCTCAACGTCACCCTCTGGATCAAGGATTCCCTGAACGCCGACGGCATAAGACTGAAAAAAGGCGATCTCCTGTCCATGGGAACGATCACCAAGCTCATGCCCACCCGGCCGGACACGACCGTAAAGGCACGGTACACCGGGCTCGATCCGAAAGGACCCGTGGAAATCGAGGTCCGATTCAAGTAAGACCCCCGGTCACACGGGCAGGCGCCTTCGACGGTCCTGCCCGTTTCCCGTTCTCTTTCTTATCGGAAATCCCCGAAACGCTCCCGTCAGCCTGCCAGCCCGGAGGAAATCAGGGCGGCAATCCCCTTGCGGACGATCATGACGGCAATGGCAGCCAGAAGGAGAGAAGAAATCTTGGAAAGGATCTTCGCACCCGATTTTCCCAGAAACCGGTTGATCAGGGGGGAAAACCTGAAGAGCAGGCCCGCCAGGAAAATATTCGTCACGATGGCCCCGGCGGTATTCCAGAATCCGTATTGATTGAGAAGCAGAACGGATGTGGTGAGGAGGGCGGGCCCCGCGATGAGGGGAACCCCCAGGGGAACGGCCCCCAGGCTTTCCGGATCCACCTGGCGGCGGAGTTTCTCCGTGGTGATCAGGTCGGTCATGGAAATGACGAAAAGGAGAATACCGCCGGCCACCATGAAATCGGCCACGGTGATCCCCAGAAGCCGCAGGACGGCCGTCCCCACGGCCAGGAAAAGCAGGGCCACGGCCGCGGCCGTGAGCACCGACTGGTAGACGACCCTCCGGACAACGGGAGGATCGATCCCTTCCGTCAGGGAGAGAAACATGGGGAGAACCCCGACGGCATCCACGGCCACGAAAAGAGGAACAAAACAAAGCCAGAAAGACTTCACTTCACCCCTCCTTTTATCCCTCCCGCTTCTTCCCGACGACTCCGTGAAAAGTCCACCGCCCGCATGGCCCTTCCGCCCCCATCATGGCAGCGCACCGGCCGGGACGAACGCCTCTTTCTCCACCCGAAAAGGGCTACGGGTCGTTCTCCGGAAAGGCCCCGCTGCGCTTCCGGTCCCGGAGTTCCGCCAGCTTGCCCTTGTTCCAGCTGGAAACCCTTGAGAAATAACCGGTGATCCGCGTAATGCCCTCCACGGCTCCCGATTCGCAGAAGGGACACGATTCGATAAGCCCCCGGGTCGTCCGGCCGCAGGAAAAGCAGGTGGTGAAATCAGGGGAGAAGGCAAGCATCCGGGACTCTGTTTTCTTAAAAGCCTCCCTCACGAAGGCCACCAGGGCTTCGGTGGAGGGTCGTTTTTCCCCCAGCCAGAGATGGGTCATGGTCCCGCCGTCCATGAAGGGGTGATAGGCCCCCTCCAGACGGACCCGTTCCATGGGAGAAACGGCGGCGGCTCCATCGAGGCAGGTGGAATTGGTGTAATAGACCGCCCCCGTGGAGATGTCCCCCTTGACGTAACGGCCCGAGAGGGGAGAAAAGTGCTTCAGATCAAGCCGGGCGAACCGGTAGGCCGTCGTCTCCGCCGGGGATTGAACCAGGGCAAAGGGCATCCTGTGCCGCTTTGCCGCTTCACCGATCTGTTTTCTCATGGCGGAAATCACTTCCAGGCCGAATTTCCAGGAAGCCTCGGATTCATGGAGGCCCGTTCCCCGGTGGACCCGGACCAGTTCATTCAGCCCGACCATGCCGATGAGGAAGGAACCCTGCCCCCGGTCGATAAAAGGCCTGTCATCGAGCCGCATGTCGAAGAGGGAGAGGGGACCCTCGTTTCCCAGGGAAAAAAGACGGTCCATGAAGGCTTTCTTCTGGACATGGGCCTGGATGACCAGATCCAGGATATCCGAAATGAGAGAAAAAAGCCGGGAATCGTCCCCCCCGGCCCGATATCCCAGCCTGGGAAGGTTGATGGAAATGTTCTGGATGACCGCCCGGCGCAGCTGCCAGGCCTCCGGTCCCCGGACCGGCCCTTCCCCGTCCGTCAGGTATCCGCATTCGGAAAGATTCACCCCTCCCCCCCGGTCGAAAGCGAAGAGAGGATTCCCCCTTTCAGCGGCCACATCGCACACCCGGTGGAGGAGGTTTTCATGCCCCGCCGCCCGGAAGAACGGTTCCGACAGGTGAACCACCGGCCGTGGAAAAACAAAGGGCTGTCCCCGGGAATCCCCCTCCCGGAAAACATTCAGGATGGCTTCGGCGAACTGGAGGGCCTCGGGGAGGCATTGTTCATAAGTCCCTCCCGTTTCCTTCCCCCCGGGACCGATCACCCGGGCTTTTTCCAGATGGGGGGGCACGGAGCCGTAAAGGTGGATATCCGTGAAGATCGTCTGCCCCCCCCGGGCCACCGCCTGCTGGGCGAACTCATAGACGAGCATCTGGGCCAGCTGGCGGATCTCCCTTTTTTCCAGGCCTTTCAGGTAAGGGGCGAAAAGAAGATTTACCGCATCCCAGACGACGGCACCGGACAGACTCCCCTGGAGGGCGGCGGAAAAGCGCATCATGTGTGCGATGAGAACCTCCCCGTGTTTCGCCGGGGAGGCCGAGGCCAGGGCGTTGGGAAGATTGAGGCCGAATTTCTTGATGTAGTCCAGGGTCTGCGCCGTGCAGTAGGGGCGGTCGATGTAGCCGAGATTATGGAGATGGATGTCCCCGGCCATGTGGGCATACCCCACTTCCTGGGAAAATACCCGGAGCACGGCGAATTCCTTTTTGATCCGCTCCGCCAGGGTGAGGTTGGTCCCCTCGGGGGAGTGGGGAATGTTGGCGTTCTCCCGGTTCCGGAAAATAATGATCTGCTCCGCGTCGTGGACGGGGATGCCCAGCCGGGCATGCATTTTGGTCGCCTTTTCGAGGCCCCTCTCGATGAGTCTCGCATTCGCCAGTTCCCGGACAAGAGAAGAGGTGAGAAGACTCATTCCCGAGGTGACGATCTGCTTTTCCACCTCCCGGCTGATCGCCTCCGCCGTGTCCCGGTCCACGTTGGTCTCGTGGAGGAGGGCTTCGACGATTTTCCGCCGGTCCCAGCTGACGATGTCTTCCCGGGAAGTAATGACGAAAAGGGCGATATCCGTCGTATCACCGGTCATTCAGAAGCCTCCGCCCCTCAAAGGTATCGTTAAATGTTCGTCCTGGATTTTCCATATTCCTGGCTGAGAGCCCGCTCCGCCGCCCGGGCCAGTTCCTGATCATGGTCATGACTCAGGGAAAATACCCGGAAATGGACGACCCGGGCGGGTATGAACCGGTAGATTTCCCGGAGAGGTTCCGGCGACACGCTTTCCGTGGCGGGGTTGTAAACGAGGATCCTTTTGTCTTTTTCCATGACGGGATTCACCGGCCGGGGATCCAGGGCGGCCAGATCCACCCTGAATTTCAGGCGCTGGAGAGACCGGGGCAGGTGTTTCCGGATCTGTTTTTCGTAATCCCTGGGATCGGAAAAGCGGACACCCCGCTGTACCTGATCGACCGACAAGTCGGCGGCATGGGACATCTTCCACTTGACCTCTCTCATATACAGCCTGGCCCACTCCCGGGAAAGCCTTTTTTTCAACCCCTGTTCGTCCCGCCAGTTCCGGACCTGCTCATACAGGCTCCACTCGTCACAGAAAAGATATTCATCAAGGAGACCCAGAGGATTCCCCGGCAGCAGAAGATCCATGGTCTCCCGGAAGAATTCCTGGAGATGGAGGTCGAGAGCCCGGGTCGTCCGGTGATAATACACATTGGAATAGAGATTCAGACGGGCGTTGAGGAACCGGGTCAGGACCGACGTTCCCGCCTGATGAAGGGTCAGGCCGTCGCGGGTATAGAAGGTATAGTAGACCAGCCTCTTGATATCGATCATGTCCATGGAGTAGCCCGTCATATAGGCGTCCCTCTGGACGTAATCGAGATTGTCCACCGTGTAGATTCCGGAAAAGAGATTCCTCAGGAGTCGAAGCCACGGCGGGTGCCTGTCTTCTTGAACCGGGACGGACTCGGGGCTCCGGATGAGATAGGCCACATGGGAAGGATCAAGGGCCTCCCCCGGATCGAAAGACCCCGTCGGGCTTCTCCGGATTCCCCGGATCACCCGCCCCAGTTTTTTTATGATGATTTCCTGCCCCATAATCTCATGGGTCAATTGATACCGGTCCAGAAAATGGTCGTCGAAAAAATGACCGAACGGCCCATGGCCTACATCGTGGAGCAGTCCCGCCACGCGGAGTATCTCTTCCACGTATGGAATCGACGGCAGGGCCGGGGAGACCTCCCGTAGACTCCCGTAAAGATGGCGGCCGAACTCGCCGGCCAGATGCATGGTTCCCAGGGCGTGCTGAAACCGGGTATGCTCCGCGGCGGGATAGACCCAGCGGGCGCTCTGGAGCTGATGGATCCGCCGCAGCCGCTGGATCCAGGGAGAATCGATCAGGTCTTTTTCCGTTCGTTCCCGGATCCCGTCCTCACCGGGAATGGTGAACCAGATGTACTGGTGGATGGGATCGGCCATGAGGGCTTTTCCCTGGTATGCTTTCCCGATCCTGGTTTCGAAACGTTTCATGATATTATGACTACCTAAAATTGACGGAAAGATCAATGTCTCATCCGGAACGAAGCATGAAAATAAGGTATCCCGGAGGGCCGGCAAAAGAAAACGGGTTGAAAGATTCAGAAAAACACTGTAGTAAACTGTAGTAAATAGACAATCCCCCCGAAAGGAGGAGAATACCCGTGAAAATACTGGTGACCTATCTGTCTCAGACGGGCAATACGGAGAAAGTGGCCCGGGCGATCTACGAATCCATTGAATTCGCCGGAGATATTCTTCCCCTCCAGGAAGCGAAGTCCGTCGAGGGGTACGACCTGGTGTTCGTCGGTTTCCCCGTCCACGCCAACAGCGTGCCCCCCAAGGTGCAGCCTTTCATCAAGGGACTTCCCAGGGATCAGTTCGTGGCCTTTTTTCATACTCACGGGGCTCTCCGGGGAAGCGAGCTGGCCCGGACCGGACTCGAAAACGCCGTTTCCCTGGCAGCCCACAGCAACGTCCTCGGAACTTTTGCCTGCCAGGGGCAGGTGAAGCCCGCCCTCATCGAAGCCCTTCTCAGCAAGCCGGAACACATGAAGTGGTGCGAGGAAGCCCAGGCGGCGGAAGGCCATCCCGACAAGGCGGATATCGCCGACGCCAGGGAATTCGCCGCCGAAATCCTGGCCAGGGCGACGTCCCTCAAAGCTTGATGATATCGTAAAAAGTCGAAAATTGATCTTTTTCCGGCGGCTTCGTAAAAAAATTCAGGGGCCGGGCGCCTGAACTCCGGGCAATGAGACGTACCGGGCGGTACGTCGCCATGACGGGGGATGAAGGGCAACGCCGCCTGTGGACTTTTTACGAAGTCGTCAAGGGGGACGGCCTCGAAGAAAGGGGATGCGTTTTATCCCGGTCCCGGAAGAACCTCTTCGGGAAAGATCTTCCCGGGATTGAGGATTCCCCCGGGATCGAAAAGGTTCTTGATTCCCCTCTGAATGCGGATGCTCACCGGTGACAACTCGAGGGGCAGGAACCTCCTTTTCGCCAGCCCGATCCCATGTTCCCCCGAAATGGTCCCCCCCATGGAAATCACTTTCTCCAGAATCCCCCGGATCCCCTGATCCATCCTGTCTCGAAGACCCCGATTTTCCGCGGTGAGGATGAGATGAATGTTTCCATCTCCGGCATGACCGAATGCGTAGACCTTCATGCCGCAGGCGTTTTCGAAATCGGGGAGGCCCGACACGAATTCGGCGATGCCGCCGATGGGAACGGCGATGTCTTCCGGAACCTGGACTTCGGCATGGTGCTCGATCCGCAGGGCCACTTCCCTCCGGATTTCCCAGAGACGCGCCCGTTTCTGCGAATCCGGTGCGAGAAGAACCTCACCCGCCCCCTTCTCGGCGCAGATCATACCCATCTCCTCGATCTCCCGGAAAATGAAATCGGGATGGCCGTCCGTTTCCACGAGAAGAAAGGCCCCGGCCTTTTTCGCATCGGGAAAGGGAAGGAGATCCCCGACGAGTTCCAGGCAGGCCCGGTCGAGAAACTCGACCGCCGAGGGAAGGTACCCCCGGGTCAGGATGGCCTGGACGGCTTCCATGACGGCGGAGAGGCGGGGGAAAAACGCCACGGCGGTGGCCACCGCCCGGGGGCGGGGAAGAAGGCGGATAATCAGCCGGGTGATGATCCCCAGGGTTCCCTCGGAACCCACAAGGAGGTGGACCAGGTCGTATCCCACCACGCCTTTCCTCGTCCGCACACCGGCATGAACGATTTCGCCCGTCGGCAGAACCGCTTCCAGACCCAGGATATAATCCCGGGTTGTTCCATACTTGACGCAGGAGGTCCCGCCGGCATTCGTTGCCGCATTTCCCCCGATGGAGCAGGTGTCCACGCTGGCCGGGTCGGGAGGGTAAAAAAGACCCCGCTCGCAGGCGGCATCCTTCAGGTCTTTTGTGACGACCCCCGGTTCCACCACGGCGATGAGGTTATCCGCCTCCAGGGAGAGGATCCGGTTCATCTTCGCCAGGGAAAGGACCACCCCTCCATGGGAGGCCACGGCGCCTCCGGCAAGTCCCGTTCCCAAGCCCCGGGGCGTGACGGGGAAACGGTGCCGGTTCGCGAGCCGGAGAATCGCCCCGATTTCCTCCGGGGAAAGCACCTCCAGGACCATGTCGGGGAAAAATTGATCCTCGCCGGCATCCCGGGAGTAGGGTTCGAGTCTTTCCCGATCATGGATCACTCTTTCCGGCGGGACAATCCGGCGGATTTCCTCAGCCACCGAGGCTGTCAGGGGTGAAAAGGATTTCATAGGCGAAAAAGCTCCGTTACGAAGATATCCTCAATCATTAAGAATGACCCGGAAGGGCCGGCCTGAGTTGATGGGTCCATTGATACCGTCCGGGGCTGCAAGCCCGCTCAACGCAATGCAACTCTGAAGGGTTGCAGCCGCTTATGAATCGTCACATGCCGTAATGCTGGAACCCGGGGATGCGGAACCGGGATTCCAGATGGTGGAGCCCCCAGCTCGCGAAAGAGGTCAGGACAAGATAAACCGCCCCGACAATCATGAAGACTTCAGTGTACTTGAATGTTTCCGAGGCAATGATCTTTCCCTGCCCGGTGAGTTCGATGCAGGTGATCATGTAGGCCAGGGAAGAGTATTTGATGAGATAGACGATTTCATTGCCGCACCCCGGGAGGGCCCTCCGGAAGGCCTGGGGAAGCACGACGGACCAGATCATCTGGACCTTCGAAAAACCGAGGGCCTGAGCGGCGAGCATCTGGCCTCTTTTAATGGAAAGAAGGGCCCCCCGGACATACTCGGAGTGGTAGGCCCCGCTGCACAGGGAAAAGGCGATGACGGAGGCGCCGTAGGGGGTGAAATAAATGCCGATGTGGGGAAGGCCGAAATACCAGATGAAAAGCTGGACCACCAGGGGAAATCCCCGGAAAAGGGCCACATACGTGTTGGCCAGCCCGGCAACGAAGGGATTCCCGAAGACCCGGAGAACTCCGACGAAAACGCCGATGACCACGCCGAAAAGGGCGGAGGGGACAATGAGGCGGAAGCTCACCAGGAGGCCCTTCCACAGGGCCGGGGCCACCTCGCCTTGAATGAAGAAAAGCTCTTCCATCTACCGGGACTCTCCGTATATCTCGGCGATCTTCATGAAAAATTCACGGGTGCGCTGGCATTCCGCCCGGGCGAAGAGCTTTTTCGGCGCCCCGGCCTCCACGATGATGCCATCCTCCATGAAGAGTATCTCGTCGGCCATTTCGCTGGCAAAGCTGATCTGGTGGGTGGACATGATCATGGTCATGCCGTTCGCCCGAAGGTCCCGGATGACCGAGAGGACCTCGGAAATCAGTTCCGGGTCGAGAGCCGACGTAGGCTCGTCGAGAAGCATCACCTTCGGGTCCATGGCCAGGGCCCGGGCGATGGACACCCTTTGCTTCTGGCCCCCGGAAAGCTGTGCCGGGTACTTTTCCATGTGATCCTTAAGCCCCACCCGGTCCAGTTCGGCGGAGGCCCTCATGCGGGCTTCCTCCCGGCTCATCTTCTTGACCCGGACCAGGGCGATCTCCACGTTCCCCAGAGCCGTCAGGTGGTCGAACAGATTGAAATCCTGGAAGATCATTCCCACTTTCTGCCGGTAAGCGTAAAGATCCCGCTTCCGGCTGTAGAGCACTTCCCGGCCGTCCAGGAAGATGCGCCCGGCGTTGGGCCTGACAAGAAAGTTGATGCATTGAAGGAGCGTGCTTTTACCGCCGCCGGAGGGTCCGATGAGAATCTTGAGTTCTCCCTTCCGTATGGAGAAGGAGGCATCCTTCAGAACCTCCTTGTCCCCATAGCGCTTTGTCAGCTTCTCGACCTGAAGAATGATCTGATTGCCGTTCATGGTTCCTTTCCGGTCCTTACCGCTGGGAATACCCGGGGATTCTGACCCGGTCCTCGAGAACCCGCAGGGCTTTCGTCCCTCCATAGGTGAGGATGAGAAAAATGACCCCGGCCGTAAAATAAAGAGGCAGGTGTTCATAAGTCCGGGAAGCGACGAAGTGGGCCCTGGCCATGACCTCCATGACTCCCAGGGCATATGAAACGGCCGTGTCCTTTAAAACGATGGAGTATTCGTTCGACCAGCCGGGAACGGATAGCCGGAAGGCCTGGGGCAGAATGATCAGAAATATGCCCTGAACGTTGCTCATCCCCAGGGCCTTGGCCGCTTTCATCTGTCCTTCCGGCAAAGAAAGAATGGATCCCCGGAGAATCTGCGACTGGTAAGCGGCACTGATGAGTCCCAGAACGATCACGGAAGCGGTAAAAGCGGAGATGTTGATCTGAAAAAAAGTGAACAGACCGAAATAAAAGAGAAAAAGAAGAACGAGGAGCGGAACGCCCCGGAAAAACCAGACATAGAGAAAAACCAGGCGTCTCACCCAGGAGGAACCATAGACCTGCCCTACCGCCAGGAAGGTTCCGACGACGAGACCGAGTCCCAGGGCTCCGGCCACGAGTCCCAGGGTGACCAGCGATCCCTGAAGGAGGTACGGCAGGGCTTCACGAATGGCGGCGAGGCTCTCCATCATGGGAGACAACCGGCCTTTCGAAATGTTTTCTGACGGGACGCCATAGAAACACCTGAGAAAACAGGGGAGGCATCAGACCGGTGCCGATGCCTCCCGAAAGCGATGAAATCAACAGGAATAAAACAGGACCCTTACTTCAGTTCGAATTTTGATATGAGTTCCTCCCAATACGGGGAGGCCATGAGTCTCTTCAGGCCTTCATTCAACTTTTTCAGGAGTTCCTTGTCTTCTTTCCGGACGGCATATCCGAAATCTTCCTGGTCCATGCCGAACTGGCCGACGATCTTGACGGGTTTCTTCTTCGCCGCATCTTTTGCCGGGGCATCATCCATGGCGGCGGCGGCGATCCGTCCGTTCACCACGTCCTCGACGGCCAGGGGTGCCGAATCATAATACACGAGGCTGAAATTCTTCCCCGCCTTCTTGATCAGGTTTTCTTCGATCCACTTCGCCTCCGTCGTTCCCCGCTGGACGCCCACCTTGTTACCGTTTGACAGGAGCTGGTCCACCGACAGGAGGCTGTCCTTGGGGGCCACAAGCACCTGGGCGATGATCCAATAGGGCATGGTGAAGTTCACCTGTTCCCTCCGCTTGTCCGTAATGCTCATTCCCGAGGCGATCATGTCGATTTTCTTCGCCTTCAGACTCGGGATGATCCCATCCCAGTCCATGGGCTGATGCTTCACCTTGAATCCCATTTCCTTGGCGATCCAGTCCACCGACTTCACATCGAACCCGTCGGGAACGCCGCTTTTGTCCACGTAGGCGAAGGGCGGGAAGTTGGCGTCAATCCCGTTGATGTAAACTTTATCCTCCGCCTGGGCACCAGAGAGACCCATGAATACGATAACCATTGAAACAAGAAGTGCCGTAAAAACCCCTTTTTTCCCCATGTTCCCTTTTCTCCTTTCGTCTCCGGAACCCCGGCTCAATTTCTCTTTCCCATTTCCATGGGTCGTCAAGCGATTGATGATCTCGTAAGCCGTCGAAAAATGCTTATTTTTCGACGGCTTCGTAAAAAGATCCAGAGGCAAGGCGCCCGAATCCCGAGGAACGAGACGTACTGAGCGGTACGTCGCAGTGACGAGGGATGAAGGGCAACGCAGCATATGGACTTTTTACGAAGCCGTCAAGCGATTGGAGCATAGACAAAAACCCCTCCCCTGTCAAGCATCAACCAGTCATCCCGGCAGGTTATTCCGGCCTCGCGAAACACCGGCCCCCTTCCATCGGGCCCGTAAGAAAAGAGGGGGTTCGCCATGAGCCCCCTCTCCGGAATCAAGCAATGGGAACCGATCAATGGCCGCCCCCGCCGCTTTGTGCCGCCGCCGTCTTCGCCTTCGCCACGTCCGCCTCCGTGGCGGCGGTCACGTCGCCGACCAGACCGAGAACGGTGGCGTTCGCCTCGGCGGTGGACGGGGCCGTGGCCAGGGCCTTGGCTCCCGGTCCCTGGGGATCCGCCTCGGAGGACCGGAGGAACATGCGGATCGCCTGGTCCCAGTCCCCCTTGTCCTGAGCGTCCAAGCCTTCCCCGTAATACTTGATGGCCGTGTACGAAGTCGTGGCATACCGGCCCATGGCGGTTCTCTCCTTGTCCGTCAGGGAAACGCCCATGTCATCCAGCATCCCGAAAACAACGGCCTTTTCAATCTTGAAAAACTCGTCCACCGGACCCTGGGCTTCCTGGCGGCCGGCATCCTTGACCGTGTTGACATCCAGGAGAACACTGTCCACCCGCATGACCGTCTCGCTGAGTCCCGCCATGTTCCCCGTGGCGACCCTTCCCGCGCCCAGGAAGCGGCCCACCCGGGGGGCTGTTTTGGGATCCACGACACCGGTCTTTCCGAGCTTCAGTTCCTCGAGAAGCTTCTGTATTTTCACCCGCTCCACCACCTGGATCGAGGGGGCCTTGGCGAGATCGGTGATAATCATGTCCGCCATGGCCTTCTGGAGGGGCCGGATCTTGTCCTGAATGCCCCTGTCGCCGAAGTAGGTGACCGCCACTGTATTCGGGTCGCCGGATTTTCCTTTAAGTGCTTTTTCCCTCTTCACCGCTTCCCTCGCCCACTGGGACGACTCCTTGTGAAGTAGAACGGTCATCTGCTTGACGATCCGGGCGGTGACATAGCTGTCCGGTTCTTTGAGAGCATAGGCCTTCCAGACATCGACGGCCTTCCCGTATTCCTCCGTGAGCGTGTAGGCCAGGCCGAGGTAAAGATCGGTGCCTTTGTCCTTCGGATCGAGCTTCCTGGCCTTTTCCAAAGCCGCCACGGCCTCCGGGCCTTTTCCCAATTCCACATAGGCCCGCCCGATCCCCCTCAGGGCCGAGACATTCTCCGGACTTTCCTTCAGGATGTCCTGATAAAATGCGAGGGCTTCGTCGTATTTCTTTGACTGAAGCGCCGTATGGGCCTTTACCTGGAGCATGGTGCTCTGGAAAAGGGCCGTGTCGCACCCCGTAAAAAACAGCATCGCCCATGCCAAGGCGCAAAATCGAATGATCCTGATTCCCATGACCTCCTCCTTTATTTTTTAATCCGGATGGAGTCCGGAGGACGCGATCTCGCCCACAAGCTTTTCCTCCAGTTCGAGAATATCCTCGAATTTTCCCGTGACCTTGGCCGTTCCCGTAATCTCCCCCGTCTCGGTCCTGACCACCCGCGCATTCACCCGCACCTGACTTCTGAATTTCATGAAAGACCCCAGGAGCAGATGATTCGCCCCCAAAAGTTTCCCGACACGGAGGGCTGTTTTTTCGTCCACCGCCCCCGTCATGCTGAGACCGATTTCATCCATGAGGGCCTTCAAGCGCTGCCGTTCCACCACGCGGATTCCCGGAGCCCCGTTCAGGCCGTCGGTGATCCCTTCCGCCAGAACCTCTCCGAAACCTTCCGTATCCTCCGACGGCCGGAGATCCTCCAGGGGAAAGACGGCTATGAGAAAGGACGGAGGGGCGCCGTCCGGCTCCCCCCCCCGGGCCTGGTCCGCCCGGATAAACGCAAGGACGGCCAGGAAGGCAACGAAGATCAGGCAATATTTCATTCCGGTTTTCATCATTGAATCCCTCACTCCTTCCTTCCCGCCTCTCGCAACCGTTTATCCGACGCCGGAAAGGCCGGGTATTTCCTGTGAAGCTCCATGGCGATCTTCTTCGCCGCCTTTTCATCCTTCCGGTCAAGGGCATCGAGCCCCTTCGAGTAAAGCAGAAGGGCTTCAAATCCCTCTTCACCTCTATTTTCAAGGGCTTCCCCATCTCTCTTCCGGTTCAGGCCTGCGAGAATTTTATCCACCAGGTCTTCCTCCAGAGAGAAAAAATCATCGGAGGGCCCGTTGACCTCCTCGGCGGTCAGAACTTTCGAAGTTTCCACGTCCACGATCCGCGCGTCTATCCGGAGCATGGGACCGATGGCGGTGTAGCTTCCCATGAGAAGGGCCTCCACACCGAGGATTTTCCCGACTTTCCGAACCGTTTCGGGCGTCACCGCGCCCGTCTGCTGGAGTCCGAGTTCCGAAAGGAGAGCCTCCATCCGGGTTCTTTCCACCACCCGGAGGTCTTTCGACCGGGCCAGGGAGGAAATCAGCGTGTCCGTCAGCCCCTTTCGGAAAGGCTCCAGGGCCTCACGGTCCGTGATGGAGTAATTATCGAAATACAGGACGGCGATCCGAAAGGGGGTCTCTCCCGCCCCGGAAAGGGTCGAACCGGGGCACAGCATTCCGGTCATCAGGAAAAAAGAAAGAAAGACGGCCCGCAAGAATGTCTTTTTCACCGGAACACCTGCCGGAAATGGATTCTACAGTCGGGATCGGGACGACTTTCCCCGATTTTCAGACTTTTATAAGTACCAGCATTCCGATTGGAAGTCAACGAACTCAAAGGCTGCCGCCTTCAATCGGTTAATTTTTTTCAAGACTTATCATGGGATCGATCATCGGCGGCTGATATGTCATATAACTCTGGACGGGGTACCTCATGCCTTTTTCGTGGGTCTTTTTCAAACCGTCCAGAACGGATTCGCCGTCTTTCGCCGGAAACGTGAAAAACATCTCCGAATCATCGGTCCCTGCCAGCATCCGTACCCCCCGACCCGGATGAACAAGAGCCGGTTTGCCGGTGAAAAAGGGCCTCACGGCGGAAAGACACGAAAGACCGAAGCCGGTCGTCCGGGATTCAACGAGTTCGCCGAAGTGATAGAGATACCCGGCCGCCAGGCGGGCCGTCTGGGCCGGCGTCCCATAAATCACGATGATGTCGGGATCGACGGGGGCCGTTTCGAGGGGAAACAGGGCCACGGAGCCGATTTTTCCCGGCGGCACAAGCCCGAGGGCCTGCGTGGCCCGCCGGGAAACCTCGATATTCCGGAAATAACCCATATTCACGAGATATTCGGAAAGATGGTCATGGTTTTCGAGTCTTTTCAGCCCGAGCGCGGCCAGGCAGGGGGTGCAGTTGATGTCCTCCGCCGTCGCCCCGAGAACCCGACCCCATCGTCTCGCCATGGTCGTCCACTGGCAGAGGGAGATTCTGATCCCGTATTTTGAAGGCCTGACGGCTGTTTTCGGGAGTTCGCGGGCATCTTTGAAGAGTTTGATACCGAGAGGAAAAGACTGCGGATTTTTTCCTCAGAGAACCAAGGACTCCACCCGGTGAGTTCCGTGGTTCGATCCCCGGCAAGAACTCGTCGGTAAAAGGAACTCCAGCACCGACAACCTGCGGGAGCAGTGGAACCTAAGGCCCGTCACGGGCGCTCCACCGGAACGGATCCATTCAAAGTTTTACACGGATTTCATCCGCGGACAGCACCCGGGCGAAAAGGCCGTCGAGGGCCGCCATGAAGGCCCGGTGCACATTCTCCGCGGAAACGGCCACCCCTCCGAACGAAAGGGCCCTCGCCGCGCAGGCGTCATGAGCCAGCATGCACCGGAACCCCAGGTCGGCCGCGGCCCGAACGGTGGTATCGATGCACATCTGAGTCATCATCCCTGCAATCACAAGCTGCGGGATTTGATGCGCCCGGAGATGCTCAAGAAGGGGTGTTTCCCGAAAGCTGTTGGGAAAGTGCTTCTGAAACACCGGTTCGCCGGCGGCGGGAGCGGCGCTCTCGTGGATTTTCACCCCGACGGTATCGGGCAGGAAGAAGGCTGCCCCGGGTCTCGTGGAAATGTGCTGGACATGAACAACGGGCAGCGCCCTTTGCCTGAACGCCCTGAGCAGCAGACCGGCTTTCGCCCCGGCGATGGGACCGTCCGCCAGTTCCATCGCCCCGCCGGGGAAGTAATCGTTCTGAATGTCGATGAGAAGCAATGCTTTATTCATCGGGAACCTCTGCTATTGATCGGTTAAGCAAATCACATCGGCCATGCGGCCTGCCATGGGTCGGCTTTATCGGCCTTGCCCGGCGATTCACAGCCGGATTTCCGGGTTGGCCCTGGGATTTTCAGCGGTAATATCCGCTGCCGACAACCCATCCGAAGGGCTCAAACAGCAGCGTATAAGACCTCTTGGGCCGCGCCGCGGTCTGTCCCAGTTTGGGAAACCAGTATTCGACATACCCGCCGCCGGCTTTTCCCTTTTCCAGAAATTCCTTCACGTAATATACGCCCCTGGGGTCACGGTCCTCCAGGCGATTCCTTCCCTCAACGTCCTTGCGGCCGTACAGGACCACATTGACCCCCGCCGTCGTGTCGGCCCAGAAATACCCGTCCGTTCCGTACCGGAGTTCCCGCAGAAGGTCAGCGCCGAGTTTTTTGGCCTCGTCAAGGGTCATTTCCCCTTTTTGATGTTTGGCATAGATCGCCTGAAGCATGCTGACCGCCGTTTCCACCTCGCAGCGGATCAGTTGATCCCGAGGTGCCAGACTCTCAGGGGTTCCCGCCTGAGTGGAAGAAGCCTCCGAAAAAACCGTCAGACCAAGAAGAAAAGCCAGCCCCGCGATAAGCGCGTTTCTCATGATTGCAGCTCCTTTCAGGTTGCCTTATACATTGGAAAATACCCATTCCCATCGTCGCATCCGCCGGCCGGCCGCTGAAAAAGCGCCGCACAGATCCCGGATGCAGCCTGTCGTCACCGGGCACAAGGGACAATCGCACTGCTTACCCGCCTGACGGCGACCGGCTCATTAATGCCGTTTTCCGGATAAAACCGTACTTATCATACAGACGGTGCGCGTCCCTTGTCTGCAAAACCATCTGGGTCACCCGGATGTCCGGGTGCTCCATCACGCATGAGAGCAGCCATTTCCCTAAACCCCGCCCTCGATATTCCCGATGGATCACGACATCGGCCATCCACGAAAACACGGCGAAGTCGCTGACGGCGCGGGCAAAACCCAACTGTCTGTTTTCGAGAAACAGTGAAAAACACAAAGAATTTTTCACTGTTTTGCTTACGACATTCCGAGGGCGGCGATGTCCCCAGTAGGTTTCTTTCAGAAGCTGACAGACGGCATCGAGGTCGACGCCTTGAGAATCATCGGTAATGAAAAAATCACCCCTGATCCATTTCATCGGCATATCCCCCGGCATACAGGGCGCATCAGTGTTCCCGGCCTTCCGACAAAGGAGAGCGCCTTTTCATAGGCCGTGAAAGATCTTTTCCCGCCCGCTCAGCGATGGTTCGGGCCGGAGGCGGTCATCTCCCGGCATCTCCCCGCGGAAAGGTGCATTTCCCCTCCCCCAGGTAGAGGCCGAAAAGATAGGGCTTCTGGGAGAGAAAGGCCATGGCCTGGCTGTGGACCTCCTCCTCGGCGAAGGTTACGCTGTACCGCCAGGTCTGGTAGTCGAAGGAAAGGCTCCGGGCGAAATAAAGGGGTTTGAGAACGTTGATGATCTCCCGTTTCGACGATTCCGTGGCCTCGTCGAACATATACAGAAGGGTGTAGACCATCTGGGACCAGAGCATGATGTCCACATCGTAATTGTCCATGTGGAACATGGCGTCGAAGCGCCGGTAAGCGTAAGGGGTCAGGTATTGCCGGACCAGATCCTTGTACTGCTCGTATTCCTTCCGGCAGTCCCTCTTCAGTTTCATGATGTCGATGTTCAGCCACTGGGGGTCCTGGAGCTTTTTCATGCCCGCGCGGTTTACGCTTTGGGTCTTCATCTGATAGATGGTTCCGGCGCCGCTCTCGAGCCATTTCTCCAGCCATGAGGCCCGGTGGTTCAGAATCGTTGTAAACAGAGAATAGACCACCTCCTCGAACATCCTCCCCAGCTTCGGGGAACTGGCCTTGTGAACCTTCGCCCCCAGGCCGGCCTCGCAGATCCTGAAATCGCCGAAAACGGCGTTCAGGGACATGAAAATGTCTATCCCGTATTGCCGGACCATCTCGTTCCAGGGAAGGCTGAGCCAATGGGAGCACAGTTTAGGGGAAAAGGCGAAGTCCCCGCCTATGGGCTGGCGGATGTCGTACCCCGTCAGGGAAAAGACCAGGGGATAGCACAGATGGTTTGTGATCGTCCCGTCGAACTGATGGCGGGAATAAAACGGGGCGACGAAATCGTAACCCCCCTGATAAACAGGACACCCCAGGTATTTGATCCACTCGGGGGTGATCGACCGGAGGTCGGCGTCCACGACGACGACGGCCCGGGCTTCCGCTTTTTCACAGAACTGGAAGAGATTCCAGAAATTGTTACCTTTTCCCCGGACGCCTTCCGGCGTGGCGATGTATTTCCGGTCCACCCCCTTCGGAAAGGGCGCCGCCAGGAAGGCCTCCTTCGTCCCGTCGGGGCTCCGGTTGTCGCAGTTGACGACAATGGACCGCAAACCGGGGAAATATTGTTCCAGGCCCCTCCCGGCGGCTTCGGTCACGTGACCGATGGTCTCCGCCTCGTTATACGATGGGATGCCGACGACGACATCGTACTTTTCATTTCCCGCGCTCATCCACTTCTCGGCTCCTCTTCTCCCGCGAGACGCAAACATCGGCAAGTCGGGAATCATCCCGAAAATCCCGATCGGTTTTTCGACGATTGGGAATGAAAGTCCTTCCCTGTTTCATGTGGTCCTGAAGCCCGCCGGCAGAAATCCCGGAAGGGCGATCTTCTCTCTTCACTCCCTTACGAACGAGAGCGCCGGTCCCTTCACCGGGAAGCACCGGCGGACCGCCGGGCGCTTTTCAGGGTGTTCGAAAGGAGCATGGCGATGGTCATGGGGCCCACTCCCCCCGGAACGGGCGAGATGTAAGAGGCTTTATCAGAAACCTCCTGAAAGGCCACATCCCCCACCAGTTTCCCCCCCGCCGGACGGTTCGTTCCCACATCGATGACCACGGCCCCTTCGCGCACCATGTCGGCCCGGATCATTTCGGGATTTCCGGCGGCGGCGACGAGGATCTCCGCCCGGCGGGTCACTTCCCCGAGGTGACCGGTCCGGGTGTGGCAGACGGTGACCGTCGCGTTCCGGGCCAGAAGCATCAAGGCGAGGGGTTTTCCCACGAGGTTGCTCCGGCCGACGATGACCGCTTCCTTCCCTTCGATGGGAATCCCGTAACGGTCCAGAAGCTCGACCACCCCGGCGGGGGTGCAGGCCCGGTGAAACGGCTCTCCTTGGAAAAGCTTCCCCGCATTGTACGGATGGATTCCGTCAACGTCTTTCCGCGGGTCGATGGCCTCGAGAACGGGCTCCGGTTTCAGCGGTTTCGGAAGGGGGAGTTGGACGAGAATACCGTGAACCGCCGGGTCCCCGTTCAGCTCGCCGATCAATCGCAGCAGGGCTGCCTCATCCACGTTCCCGGGAAGGATATGTTCCCGGGAATGGAATCCCGCCTCGTCGCAGGCTTTCTGCTTCATCCGGACGTATATTTTCGACGGCGGGTCATCTCCCACGAGAACAACCGCCAGTCCCGGCCGGATGCCCGTCGCGCCGGACAGGTCCGAAGCCCCCCGCCGGACTTCCTCCCGGATTTCCCCCGCGACCTTCTTCCCGTCGATGATCACCGCCGCCATGGCGCCGTCCCTCATTCCGACTGGAGGTCGATGGCCAGTTTCACGAGAGGCGCCACCTGATCGTCGGGGACCCTTCCCCGGACAATGGCCCTGCAGACGCGGTTCTTGTCGAGGATGACGGCGTTGGCCGTGTCCTTTGCCAGTCCCCAGGCGTTCCTCAGTTTGGCGTCATAATCGAAGAGAATGACCGTCTTGTATTTCTTCGCCTTCTCCCCGGCGATGGCCCGGATGAGAAAATTGGGCTTCCATGTGGCGTCGCAATCCACGATCCCGATGCCCTTGTAGGTCTCCTCCTTCAGAAGGCCATCCTCCTTGGCCTTTTTCATGGCATCTGTGAAATGCTCATTCAGGTCCGATTCGTCGGGATCCACATAATTCACCAGGAGCACCCGTCCCGCCCAGGATTCCATGGTGAATGCCTTTCCGTCCGCATCGGGAAAGGACCAGTCCGAAGCGGCCGTCCCCACCCGCAGTTCCTCCGCACCGGCGGCAAAACCGCAGAACGTCACGCAAAGCGCCAGCATCAAAATAACCATCATTCTTTTCATCCGAGTCCCTCCTTTTCTCGCACAGAGATGAGTTCAGTTACATTGATCCGGGTCGAAATGTCAAGGCCGCGAAGAAGAATCGGAAAGAGGTTTTTTAGCCTGACATTTGTATTGAAACTCCATACCTGTTGTGCTATGGTGTGTTCGCCTTGGAGGGAGGTTTTCTTAATGGAATATGCTAACTTAGGCAAAATGTTGGAACATTCGGCCGGGCGCTATTCCGATCAAGCATCCCTCATCTTCAAAGACCACAGGATTTCATTCGGTGCCCTGAACGGGGCCGTGAACGCCCTGGCCAACCATCTCCGAAGCCTTTCCGTGGGAAAAGGGGACAAGGTCGCCATTCTTCTCCCCAACTGCCCTGAATTCGTCATATCCTACTTCGCCGCCATGAAGATCGGGGCGGTTGCCGTTACCCTGAGTGTTTTTTCGACGCCCTACGAACTGCAGTATCTCCTGAACAACAGCGACTCCCGGATTCTCATCACGACGAACGCCGCGGAGAAAAGATTCACCGGAATCCGGGACCAGGTCCCCTTCTGCCGGGATATTCTCCTGACGGACGGGGATTTCGGACCATCGCCATTCCGGGACGTTCTCGAAAAAAACAGCCGGGATTTCGATTCCCCTTCCATCGGAAAGGACGACCCGGCCGTCATGATCTACACGGCGGGCCTCACGGGAAGACCCCTGGGAGCCGTTCTCACCCACGGGAACATCGCCACCCAGTGGAAGCTCCTCCGGGACATCTGCGAGGGCCGGGAGGGCGACGTGGGCCTCTGTCTCATTCCCCTCTTCCACGCCTTCGGCGCCGCGGCCAACATGGTGAGCGCCATCGAACTGGGCGCCGCCGTGGTCATGCTGGACCAGATGAGCATGGACGGCATCTTCGAAGCCATCTCCCGGGAAAAGATCACGTATATCGCCGCCGTTCCGAGACTGTTTCTCGGCATGCTCCTTCACGAAAACGCCGACAAGTACGACGTCCGTTCCCTCCGGCTCTGCATCACCGGGGGGTCCGCCATGATTCCCGAATTCATTCCCGTGTTCCAGGAAAAGTTCGCCGTCAAGCTCATGGAAGGCTACGGCCTCACGGAAGCCTCGCCCGTATGCTCCTTCAGCCGGCCCTGGATGACCCAGAAGTTAGGGTCCATCGGCACCCCGATCCCCGGCGCGGAAGCCCGGGTGGTGGATGACGCCGGCAGGGACCTGCCGGTGAACGCGGAAGGAGAACTCCTGATCCGCGGGAAAAACGTCATGGCGGGATATTACGGAAACGAGGGGGCCACGGACTCGGTCATCCGCGAAGGCTGGCTCCACACGGGAGATTTGGCAAAAATCGATGAAGAAGGATACCTCTTTCTCACGGGAAGAAAAAAACGGATGATCATCACGAGCGGGTTCAACGTGTACCCCCGGGAGGTGGAAACGGTCCTGGAGATGCACCCCCTCGTGAAAACGTCCCGGGTAGTGTCGAAACCGGACATGATGCGGGGTGAAATCGTCAGAGCACAGGTCGTGCCGAAAAAGGGAGAGCCCCTCGATGAAAAGGAACTCATCCGCCACTGCCGAACCTATCTTTCCCCTTACAAGGTACCCCGTCGAGTGGAATTTGTAGAAGACCTGGAAAGTTAATTTTTATTTGCCCGGCATTTCACTCCCTGCAGTAAAAGGCGTCGCAACCGGTTCTCTGGATTGGAGGAGGGACCCCGGCATCCCATGACGGGCTGCCCCGGGGGACCAGTTGTGAGAACGTGAAATGAGTATCCTTTCATAAAACACACAGAGGAGGCAATACATGGCAAAGGTTCCACAGAAACTGGACAAGACCCGGGCCGAATATTACAAGGGTGCGCCGATCGCCGAATTCGGCAAGAGAAAAGCCCCTGCGACGGGCATGGGAAGAAAAATCAAAAACGCCGCAAAGAATTTCCGTGAAGTCGTCTGCGTGGAAGCATGCCGGACGCCCTACGGGGTCTTCGGCGGATCCCTGAAGGGCTTCGACGCGCCCCAGCTCGGCGCCCTGGCTATCAAGGAGTGCCTCAGGCGGGTCAGCCCGAAAGTCAAGGGCGAGGACGTCGATTATGTCATCCTGGGGCAGGTCGTCCCCGCGGGCTGCGGCCAGGTGCCCAGCCGCCAGGCGACGATTCTGGCGGGGCTGCCCGAATGGGTCCCCTCCATCACCATCAACAAGGTCTGCTCCTCGGGGATCAAGCCCCTCGATCTGGCCACCCAGATGATCCAGACCGGCCGGGCCGAAATCGTCATCGCCGGCGGCCAGGAAAGCATGAGCAACTGCCCCTTCTCCCTGCCCGACATGCGGTGGGGCTCCCGGATGGGGCTTCCCAACGGCCGTACGGTGGACCTCATGGTCTACGACGGGCTCTGGGATGCCTTCTACAACCGGCACATGGCCATCCACGGCTCCGAGACGGCGGACGAATTCGGGTTCACCCGGGAAGATCAGGACGAGTGGGCCTATTACTCTCAGAGCCGGGCCGTGGAAGCCATGAAGGCGGGAAGGCTCGATGCCGAAATTTTCCCCGTGGAAGTCAGGAAGGGGAAAGAGACAATAGTCTTTGACAAGGACGAGGGACCGCGGCCGGGCACAACCATGGAAGTGCTGGGCAAACTGCCCCCCGTGTTCAATCACAAGAGCACCGTCACGGGGAAACCGGGAAGCGTCACCGCGGGCAACGCCCCCGGGGTGAACGACGGCGGGGACGTATGTCTCCTCATGAGCGCCGAAAAGGCGAAGGAACTCGGGCTGAAACCGCTCTTCACGATCCTCGACTACGCCGAGGTCTCCCAGCCGACGAAGGACATCGCCACGGTTCCGGGGCTTTCCATCAAGAAGATCCTGGAACGGAACGACCTGACGCTGGATCAGATCGATCTCGTCGAGATCAACGAGGCCTTCGCCGCCGTTGTCCTGGTAAGCGCCCGAACCATCCTTGGAATGTCCAAGGAGGATATGTTAAAGAAGGTCAACGTGAACGGAAGCGCCATCGCCTACGGCCATCCCATCGGGGCCACGGGGGCCCGGATTGCCATGACCCTGGCCTATGAACTGAGAAGGAGAGGCGGCGGACTGGGCGTCTGCGGCATCTGCTCCGGCCATGCCCAGGGCGACGCCATGCTGATCAAGGTGGAACCCTAACACGCACCGTTAGAGCGGTGAGCCCTGATGATTGCGACAGGCGGACAATTCAGATTCGGGTCTGCCGCGGGGCGAAACCGGCGGGCGTGACAAAATAACTTCACACAGGAAGAAAGGAGAAGTTGAGTATGAAGGATGTCGTTATCGTAAGTGGTGCAAGAACCGCCGTCGGAGAATTCGGCGGTTCCCTGAAAGGTGTACCTGTCGTTGAGATGGGAAGGCTCTGCATGAAGGAGGCCATCAAGAGGGCCGGGCTTCGTCCCGCCATCAATGATTTCATCAAGTCCTGCCGGCCCAAGGTGTTCGGCGACTTCGACATGACGGAAATCCAGAAGAAGGGCTATGACTATGACAGCTCCCTGACCCCCGTCTATTTCGACGAGGTCATTTTCGGAAACGTCCTCACCGCCGGTCAGGGACAGAACCCCCCCCGGCAGTCGGCCATCTATGCCGGTCTTCCGGAAGAAACGAACGTCGTCACCGTCCAGAAGGTCTGTGCCTCGGGAATGAAGGCCATCACGCTGGCCGCCCAGGTCATCCAGTGCGGCGACGGCGACATCATGATCGCCGGCGGCATGGAAAACATGAGCAATGTCCCCTACGCCCTTCCCGACGCCCGCTGGGGATACCGCATGAACATGCCCTTCGGCAAGGTGACGGACCTCATGGTTCACGACGGCCTGTGGGAAATCTTCAACGCCTACCACATGGGCTTCACGGCGGAGAACATCGCCGAGAAGTACGGCATCTCCCGGCAGGAACAGGACGAGCTGGCCTACGAAAGCCATCGCCGGGCCCGGGCGGCCAACGCCAGCGGGGCCGTGGCCGACGAGATCGTCTCCGTGGTGATCCCCCAGCGTAAGGGCGATCCCAAGGTCTTCAAAGTGGACGAGCGCCCCATGGACACCACCCTGGAGAAGATGGGAAAACTCGCCCCGGTTTTCAAGAAGACGGGGACCGTCACGGCGGGGAACGCCTCGGGCATCAATGACGGCGCCTGCGCCGTCGTCGTGGCGAGCGCCGACAAGGCCAAGGAACTGGGCCTGAAGCCCATGGTGAGGATCAAAGGCTTCGCCTCCGGCGGCGTCGATCCGGCCTATATGGGCCTCGGTCCCATCCCGGCCATGCAGAAGGTCATGAAGAAGCTGAATCTCACGATCAAGGACTTCGACCTCTTTGAAATCAACGAGGCTTTCGCTGTCCAGGCCCTGGGCTGCATCAAGGAACTGAAGATTCCCCTTGACAAGTGCAACCTGAACGGAAGCGGGATCTCCATCGGCCATCCCATCGGATGCACCGGCGCCCGGATCACCTACACGCTGGCCAACCAGATGGTGAAGAAGAACCTGAACCTCGGTATCGCGTCGCTTTGCATCGGCGGCGGCCAGGGTATGGCCATCGTCCTTGAAAGAGTGTAAGTAAACATCCGAGAGAAGGGGGACGCCGTTCCCCCTTCTCATCCTTCCAGGGCCGGGATGGGGCCCCGCGGGAGCCCCACGTCCCCGGAAGGAACGGATCGGGGCAGTAAATCACTTTACATAATGAAACAGGAGGGAAAAATCATGACAGTCAAAACGATTGGTGTCATCGGCGCCGGACAGATGGGAAACGGTATCGCCCAGGTGGCGGCCTATCCGGGCGGCCTGAACGTCATCATGAACGACATCGCCGATCAATTCGTGGACCGCGGGTATACCACCATTTCCAAGAACCTGGACCGCCTCGTGGCCAAGGAAAAGATCACCGGAGACCAGAAGAGCGAGATCCTGGGACGGATCAAGAAAAGCACGAACCTGGAGGACATGAAAAACGCCGATTTCGTCGTCGAGGCGGCGGTGGAGCGGGAAGACCTGAAATTAGGCATCTTCCGGAAACTCGATGAATTCTGCAAACCCGATGTCATCCTGGCGACAAACACCTCCTCCATCCCCATCACCCGGATCGCCGGCGCGACGAAGCGGCCCGATAAGATCATCGGCATGCATTTCATGAATCCCGTCCCGGTGATGCGCCTTGTGGAAATCATCCGGGGGCTCGCCACCTCCCAGGCGACCTATGACCTCACGGAAAGCCTTTCCAAGCAGTTCGGAAAAGTCCCCGTGGAATGCAATGACTTCCCCGGTTTCATCTCCAACCGGATCCTCATGCCCATGATCAACGAGGCCGTCTATGCCCTTTTCGAGGGCGTGGGAACCCCCAAGGCCATCGACGACATCATGGTCCTCGGAATGAACCATCCCATGGGCCCCCTGGCGCTCGCCGACCTCATCGGCCTCGATACCTGCTGGGCCATCATGGACGTTCTCTACCGGGGCTTCGGCGACTCCAAGTACCGCCCCTGCCCGCTTCTGAAAAAATATGTCGATGCCGGGTTCATGGGCCGGAAAAGCGGAAAGGGATTCTACGACTACAGCAAATAAGCCTTCCTTTGGGCTTCAGACCGAAAAAGGGGGATTCAGATCATGGAATATAAAAATCTCTTATTTGACGTCCAGGACAAAGTGGCCCTCGTTCAATTCAACCGGCCCAAGGCCCTGAACGCCATGAACTCGGAGACCATGGGGGAACTCATGGATGCCATCAAACGGTGCGGGAGCGACGACGGCATCAAGGCCGTGGTTCTCACCGGCGCGGGCGACCGGGCCTTCGTGGCCGGCGCGGACATCGTTGAAATGCAGGAACTGCCTCCTTCGGAGGCTCTGAAGTTCATGGAGCGGGGACACGAAACCTACCGCTCCATTGAAATCCTGCCGAAACCCACTATCGCGGCGGTGAAGGGCTTCGCTTTAGGCGGCGGAACGGAAATCGCCATGTCCTGCGATATGCGGTTCGCCGCGGACAACGCCCGGTTCGGCCAGCCCGAAATCCTGCTCGGCCTCATCCCCGGCTGGGGCGGCACCCAGCGGCTCACCCGGCTCATCGGGATCGGGCGGGCCAAGGAACTCATCATGGGCGGAGGGCAGATCGACGCCCAGAGGGCCTATGAATTAGGCCTGGTGAATCGGGTCTACCCCATGGACCAGCTCATGGAAGAAACCATGAAATTCGCGAAAAAGCTGGCGGCCATGCCGGGATTCGCCATCAAGATGGCCAAGCACTCCATCAACTTCGGGTACGAGCTTCCCCTCGAGCCCGCCAACCGGCTCGAAATGGAGTGCTGCGCCCAGTGCTTCAGCACCCATGACCAGAAGGAAGGCATGAAGGCGTTTGTCGAGAAGAGAAAAGCCAATTTCCTCGACAAGTAAAACCGCGATCCAGACCGGCGGGACGACAAATCCCGCCGGCCCTTTACAAAAATAAAAGGAATTAGGAGGGATTGTATGAATTTCGCATTGACGGAAGAACAACAAATGGTAAAGGACATGGTCACCAAGTTCGCCGAAAACGAGATCAAACCCATCGCGGCGGAACTGGATCATACCCACCGGCATCCCGAAGAGATCTGCCGGAAGTTAGGTGAAATGGGCATCATGGGTGTCGCCGTCCCCACGGAATACGGTGGAGCGGGCATGGACACGGTCACCTACGTCCACTGCATGATCGCCATTTCCAAGGCCTGCGCCAGTACGGGCGTCATCGTGTCGGTGAACAACTCCCTCTATGGGTTCCCCATCAAGACCTACGGAACGGAAGAGCAGAAGCACACGTGGCTCACCCCCGTGGCCAGCGGCAAATGCGAAGGCTGCTACGCCCTCACGGAGGCCGGGGCCGGTTCCGACGCCGCCTCCCTGGCCTGCAAGGCGGAGCTGAAGGGTGACAAGTACGTCCTGAACGGGGCAAAACGTTTCATCACCAATGGCAATGTCGCCAAATACTGTGTTCTCGCCGCCACGACGGACCCGGCGAAGGCTTACAAGGGCGTCATCAACCTCATCGTCGACCTGAAGAACACCCCCGGGTTCTCCGTCGGTAAGATCGAGGAGAAAATGGGGATCCTCGCCTCCGGGACAGCGGAACTCGTTTTTGAAGACGCCGAAGTCCCGGCGGCCAACCTTCTCGGCAAGGAAGGCCAGGGATTCCGCCAGATGCTCTCCGGTCTCGACGCCGGCCGCATCGGCATCGGTTCCCAGGCCGTGGGCATCGGGAAGGCCGCCCTGGAGGACGCCCTGAACTACGCGAAGGAACGTGTCCAGTTCGGCAAACCCATCGTCACCTTCCAGGCCATCCAGTTCAAGCTCGCCGATATGGCGACGGAACTCGATGCCGCCGAGCTTCTCCTCCTCCGGGCCGCGTGGATGGAAGACCATCACCTGGACTACGAGAAAGAATCGGCCATGGCGAAGATGTACGGCTCCGACGTGGCCATGAAGGCCGCCATCGAGGGCGTCCAGATCTTCGGCGGCTACGGCTACTGCAAGGAATACCCGGCGGAACGGCACATGAGAGATGCCAAGATCTGCCAGATTTACGAAGGCACCAACGAAATCCAGAGAGTCGTCATCGCCCGGAAGCTCCTCGGGCAGCGGTAACCCCCCTCTCTTAGACCGGAAAGGCCGGGGAGAAATCCCCGGCTTTTTTTATTGAGACCCGGTTCTCCCTTTGCTATAGCAGAGGGAAGCCCGGCCGCTTCGGAGGGTCCGGTTCCGGATCCCCGTGCCCCGGCGCCCCCGAATCCCGCGGAGGGCCGGGGCTGCAGTCTTTCAGATGGATCGGATATCAACGTTGACAGGTCGGGGTTTCGGGGCCGGCCGGAAAAGGAAGCATAATCCATGGATCTCAAGCTGCCCAAATTGAAAAAATACAACGGCGTCAGAGGACCTCTCCTCCTCGTCATTCTGGACGGCATGGGCCTGTACCGGGGCATGAAGGAGGGATACCCAGGCAACGCCATCGACCTGGCCAAACCCGCCCATCTCCTTCATCTTCTCCGGCAGGAAAAAATCGTTCTGAAGCTGAGGGCCCACGGGACGGCCGTCGGGATGCCATCGGAGGAGGACCAGGGCAACAGCGAGGTGGGACACAATGCCTTCGGGGCCGGCCGGATTTTCGCCCAGGGAGCCCGGCTTGTCGACGAGGCCATCCAAACGGGACGGCTCTTCTCCTCCCCCGCCTGGGGGGAAATCGTCGAAAACAGCCTGAAGAGAAGCACACCGATCCATTTCATCGGCCTTCTGTCCGACGGGAACGTTCACAGCAACATCCGCCATCTCATGGCCATGATCGCCGAGTGCGACCGGCAGGGCATCGAGGAGGTGTATGTTCACGGGCTTCTGGACGGCCGGGACGTTCCTCCCCTCAGCGCCCTTCGGTATTTCGGGGAACTGGAGGACTTCCTCTGGTCCCTCCGGGTCTCCGCCCTGAAATCCTCGCGGCGCCGCGCCTACTTCATCGCTTCCGGCGGGGGCCGCATGGTGACCACCATGGACCGCTACGAGGCCGACTGGTCCATCGTGGAGCGGGGCTACAACGCCCATGTACTCGGGGAGGGCCCCCGCTTCCCCGACAGCCTGACGGCGATCCGGAAGCTTCGGGAAATTCAGAAGACAGACGATCAGTATATCGACCGCTTCGTCATTCATGCCCCCGGCAACCCGGAGAGACCCCTTGCCCGGATCGAGGACGGCCACGGAGTCATCTTCTTCAATTTCCGGGGAGACCGGGCCATTGAAATCAGCCGGGCTTTCGTGGAAAAGGACTTTGAGGGATTTGCCCGAAAGGCCCGGCCTCAGGTTTTCTTCGCGGGGATGGTGGAATACGACGGCGACACGCATCTGCCTCCCCGGTATCTCGTCGAACCGCCCGCCTTCGAGCGGACGCTGTCGGAATATCTGGCCGCCAACGGGGTCACCCAGTTCGCCGCGAGCGAGACCCAGAAGTTCGGCCATGTCACCTACTTCTGGAACGGCAACAACTCCGCCCGTTACGGAGGGGATCAGGAAACGTGGGTGGAAATCGAATCGGACCGGCTTCCCTTCGATGAGGCCCCGGCCATGAAGGCCCGGGAAATTTCCGAAGAGACCGTCAAAGCGCTCCGTTCCGGAAGATACCGATTTCTACGGATCAATTTCCCCAACGGGGACATGGTGGGACACACGGGGTCCCTCGCCGCCGCGGTCCTGGCCGTCCAGGCGGTCGACGAAGCCCTGGGAAAGATTCTCGAGGCATTGGATGAAACGGGGGGAACCCTCATCGTCACGGCGGACCATGGAAACTGCGAACAGATGATCGAATCGGACAAAAAGACGGGAAAACCGATTACGGGATCGGGGGGCACGTTCAAGCCCATGACAAGTCACACGCTGAATCCCGTTCCTTTCATCATTCACGGCCCCGATACGGGCCGGTACCGCCTCAATGAAGCGGTGAAAGATCCGGGACTCGGTAACGTGGCGGCGACGATTCTCCTTCTTTTAGGATTTGAAAAACCGGGGGATTATCTCGATCCGCTCATCATAATTGAGGATTCCCGAGTCATCCGGGAAGGGGCGATTCGAACGTAACCAGGAAGGAAAAGAGAAGGCCGATATTTACGGTATTTGACGGATCCATCGGGATGGCAAAGGCTGATTTCCGCGGGGCTGAAGCCCCGGCCTGCATCCCATAGTCATTCATCAATCGCCAATCATCAATCCAAAGGCCCTTCAGGGTCGTCTGGTTCAGAAGATGCCTGCGTCAATCCCCGCGGCAAGAATCTTCCCCAGTTCTTCGCATTTCTCCAGGTCCTCTTCCTTGACCTCCCCCCGGGCGATGACCGGCGCGGAAACGAGCCGGAGCGGATAGCCCCGGGCGATCCGCTCGATGCTGTTCAGGGCCCCGGTCCCGTCGTTTCCGGCGCTGATGAAAACCACGAAAGGCTTCTTGAACACCCGGCCCTGAGCGGGATAGAATGTCCGGTCGAAGAAATCCTTCATCCCCCCGGACATGTACCCGAAGTTCTCCGGTGTCCCGACAGCGACGCCGTCACACCCCACGAGGTCCTCCACCCCGGCGTCGAAGGCCTTTTTCAGAGTCACCTCCGTGTCCTCCATGCCGGCCGCGCCCCGGGCCACTCTCCTCGCCATCTTCTCCGTGTTCCCCGTCTGGGTGTGGTAGACCACCAGGATTTTCGCCATGATCCCTTACCGGGCCTCAAGTTTGCGGCAGAAATCGCCCAGGATCTCATTGAAGGCCACGGCCTTTTCCACCATGACGAAGTGGCCCGCCCCGGGAACGAGGGCAAGCTCCGCTCCGTCAATGCCGTCTTTCAGGAACCGGGAAAATTCCGGCGGGGTCATCTTGTCCTCATCGCCGCAGACGAGAAGGGTCGGGATGGATATTCGGCCGATATCCCCGGTCAGATCCAGACGGCTGCAGGAGAGAAAATCCCCGCGTATGAGGCCGGGATCCACTTTCAGGAGTTCCTCCGAGAGCCGGGCCCCATAGATCTCCCGATTCGCCCGGGCAAAAGAGAACTTGGCGATGAACCCGAGCGTGGCGGCACGGTTTGTTTTAATGCCTTCGATGATCTGGGGGTTCACGGGCATGGTCGCACCGCCCCCGACAGGGACGATGGCCAGAAGCTTCTCACCGTATCGGACGGCAAAGGTCAGGCTGATGGCCGCGCCGAGGGAGTGGCCGATCAGAATGGGCTTTCTCAGGCCCGTGGTATCGAGAACCTTCCCGACCCATGAGACATAGGCATCGACCGATTCCTCTCCCGGCCCGCCGGAGCCCCCGTGGCCGGGAAGATCGATCCCCGCAATATTGAACTCCTCTTCCAGGCAGCCGTACTGGTGATCCCAGAGATGGTGATCGCATCCGGACCCATGGATGAAAATAAGGGTTTTCCGCCCTTCCCTCCACCCGCCGCCGTTGACCCGAAGGGCGATCCTGCGGCCGTCGATCGCGAGGGTTTGAATCACGGGCATCTCCTTTCCTCAGTTTTTCTTTCTTTTGGCCAGTTCTTCCGACCTCAGCTCCTTGCGGAGGATCTTTCCCACCGTCGATTTAGGAAGCTCGTTTCGGAACTCGATTTCCGAAGGCAGCTTGTATGTCGCCAGCTTGGATCTGGCAAAAGTCATGAATTCCTCCGCCGTTCCCTCCTCCCCTTCCTTCAGGACGATAAAAACTTTGACGTTCTCGCCCCGCTTGGGGTCGGGGATGCCGATGGAGCAGGCCTCCTGAACCTTGGGATGCTCGTAGAAGATCTCATCGATTTCCCGGGGATAGATGTTGAATCCTCCGGAGATGATCATGTCCTTCTTCCGGTCGACGATATAAAAGTACCCGTCGTCGTCCATGGTGGCGATGTCCCCGGTGTAGCACCAGCCGTCCCGAAGCGTGTCGGCCGTCTCCGACGGCTTGTTCAGGTACCCTTTCATCACCTGAGGCCCCTTGACGATGAGTTCGCCGCTCTGGCCGGAAGGCATGTCCTTCGTACCCGTCTCCAGGTCCACGATCCGGCAGAGGGTGTCCGAAATGGGAAGCCCGACGCTTCCCACCTTGCGGGCCCCGCCGGCAAAGGGATTCACATGGGTCACCGGGGTCGTTTCCGTCATCCCGAATCCTTCCACGATGACGGCGCCGGTCATTTTTTCAAACTCGTGGATCACCTCGACGGGGAGAGGCGCGCTCCCGGAAAAGGCCCCCTTGATGCAGCTCATGTCCGTTTTTTTCAGATCGGGATGATTGAGCATCCCCACGTACATGGTGGGGACGAGGGGGGCGAAGGTGGGCCGGAACTTCCGGATGGCCTCGAGAAGGGGTTCCGGCTGGGGTCTCGGAATAAGGACCTGGCTCCACCCCATATGGACGGAGAAGTTCATGGAGACGGACATGCCGAAGACATGGAAGTAAGGCAGCGCCCCCAGCATGATTTGTGTTTCCCTGTGAAAGCTGGGAAACCACGCCTCGGCCTGCTGGACCTGGCAACTCAGGTTGGCATGGGTGAGCATGACCCCCTTGGAAACGCCCGTGGTCCCGCCGGTGTACTGGTACATGGCCACGTCCTGAAATCCCACCTTGACTTTCGGCGGATTCGGCGGGTACTTTTCGAGGCACTCCTTCCACCGGTAAACGTCTGGGGCCGGTTTCACCTCCGCCGCGAGCTTCTTTTTCTTTGCGACGAGGGGGAAAAGAAGACTCTTGGGAAAGGGGAGATAGTCCCCGATGGAGGTATAAACGATCTGCCTGATCTTCGTCTTCGGTCTTAAATTGACCATCCGGTTCCCGAGGAGATCGAGGGTCACCAGAACCTTCGAACCCGAGTCGTTGAACTGGTGTTCCAGTTCCCGGTCGGCGTACATGGGGTTATTCATCACCGTGACCGCGCCAATCTTCAGGACGGCATAATAGGCGATGACGCAGGGAATGAGGTTGGGGAGCAAAATGGCCACGGCATCCCCCTGCCGGACGCCGAAATCGGCCAGGCAGGCGGCAAACCGGTCCACCATCTCCTTCATCTTCCGGTAATTGACCCGGTATCCCTGGAAAACCAGGGCCTCCCGGTCCGGATAGCGGCCGGCGGTCCTGTCCAGGATATCCGGCATGGCGATTTCCTCGTAGTCGATTCGTTCCGGAACGCCTTTTTCATAGGACTTGAGCCAGGGTCTTCCTTGATAAACCGATTCCTCTGCCATGGTTTCACCCCTTCCTTTCATATCATATCATGATATCATATCTACATACACGGATGTCTCTCCACCCGCTGAAGCCCGTTCCGCGACAAATAAACAACGATTGAACTCGACGTGGATATAATACATGAATGATAAAACGGAAAGCAATAAATCGTTTTCCTGCTGAAAAGGCGCCCGGGATTTCTCCCGGGCGCCTTTCCCGTTCATTGTGGTGCGGCTTTGCCGCTTTCCGGATTTAGAACTTGTAATTCAGCGTGAGCCCCCAGGCCCACATGTAGCCGTCCGCACTGAGGGTGACCGTCGGATCGGTCCCGCCGATGGAATAGGTGTCGTTCAGGTTTTCGCTCTCGCCGCCGATGACTCTCTTGTTTTCCACGATGAGATACTGGACGACGCCGTCGATGGAGAAATTACCGAAGTTGAGTCCCATACCGAAAGCCAGGGTGTGCTTGTCCGCATCGGGCCACTGGAGGTCCATGGTCTCATCGGGAATGGGGGACGGGTCATAGAAGTATGAACCGCGAAGAGTGATCGTGTCGTTCACCTGCCACTCGGCGCCGAACCGGAACTGGGTCGTGTTGTTCCAGTTCCTGGCGAAGTATTCCGAGGTTCTGCCCGGGTTGGAGGAGCCGAGGAGGGGGGCGTTCAGGAAGGGCTTGTCGAACTCGACGGTGTACCCGTCGATGATGGCCCAGTGGGTCCACACCACATCGGCTTCGAGAGACAGCTGCTTCAAGGGCAGGAAGCGCACGCCGAGCTGAACCTGCTCGGGATGATCCAGTTCCGTCTTGGAATTCACTTTCGTGTTCTCAAGGGGAACGGTCACGGGCCCGCCGCCCGTCATGACAGTGATGGTGCTCGCGGGATTGAGAAGTTCCGTCGTTCCCTCGAAGCTTGTCTTGGTCCGTCCCCGGTAGGTCACACCGAAGGACAGGTTGTCCAGAGGTTTGTAAAGGAAGCCCACGTTGGCGGAAACGTTCATGTCGTCTTCCAGGTCCGTCTTCACGTTCTGGTTGTACAGGCTCGTTCCCGGAGCGAAGGCCAGACGGTCCACGCCGCTCTTGGATTTGCCTATGGACACGCCCACGCCAACAGACATGCACTCGGAGATCTTGTAGGACAGGGTCGGGGTGACCACTTCCCGGAGATACCAGGAATGGTAGGAATTGTAGGCCCCCGGGTTATTCGATCCCGGATCGGCGCTCCACTTGATATCGAGCCCGTAGGGAACATACGCGGCGATACCGGCGGAGAATCGGTCGGAAATGGGCATGGCAAAGCCGACATGGGGCACGACCAGGGTCGAGGAGTTGTCGTTGAAATCGACGGGCCCCAGATTACCGATGGCGGTGTCCTTCACCGTGTAACCGTAGACCCTCAGTTTCGGCTTGATGAACGAGGCGCCGACGGAGAAGGTGGCCCTGTCCAGCTGGGTCAACCCCGCCGGGTTGTAATAAATGGCAAAAGGATCATCGGCATAGGCGGCGAAGGCCCCGCCGAGGGCCGTCGCCTTGGCCCCGATACCGAAGGTGTCCACATTGCCCGCCACGGCCGGCCCGGAAAACCCCAGGGCCAGAACAGCAACTGCCACTGACAATACAGCAAATCTCTTCCACATAAACCTCTCATCCCCCTTTCAAAATTTAGAATACCGTTATTATTCCGGTCTCCTATCCGGCAGGATCTCCTCTTCCCGCCGTCGGAAACGGCTACGCCTCCTGTCGTTTTTTACAGTGGATCCCCCCTTTGCGGATGAGCGGAACGATCCTCAAAGTGGTTTGAGAATACCGGGAATTTTTGAATTTTTCAAGTAATATTTCCCCGGTGAAGGATGTCCCCTCCATGGCCCCATCCTTTCCACCGAGAGCGTTCGGATCCGGCTCACATTTACCCATGGGGGTTCAGGAAGGATCCCACCTTACACCGGATAAAGCTTCTCGGCCTCATTGAAGAGCGATTGCCTGAATTTCGGATGGGCGATGGCGATGAGCAGCGCGGGCGGTTCGGCGATGGTGAGTCCGTGGACGATGGTGTCGCCGTTCCTGATCCGGCTGACGGCTTTCCGAGGTGTCGTCCGCTTCCTGCCATAGACATCGGCATGGGTGCTCATGTCGCCCGCCCTGGCAGGCAGAAATCGACTGCCGGTGCGGATCTTCCGGGCGCCCCCCGGGTTCCCTGCATCGGCTTTCCGAGGTGTCGTCCTATGTCATATTTCGCGGCCGGCGTCCAGTCCGGGATGAGAGAGAGGGATTTGAAAAAAAACCCCCGGAGGGCATGAAACCGTCCGGGGGCTCATATTGAAACTTCGGGCGAGAGAGGTTAAGCAGGGAAGGGGCTCACGCCTCCGCGGCTTTCTCCTCTTCCCTGGGGGGGGTTTCCATACCCATGGCTTCCCAGACGATTTCCGCGATGTCCCGGGCTTCCATGGATTCTTCCTTGTTGTGGTCCTTGATCCCATCGGCCATCATGGTGAGGCAGAAGGGGCAGCCGACGGCGATGTTTTCCGCACCGGCGTCGATGGCCTGCTTGGCCCGGGCGTCATTGATACGGTCGCCGTGCTCTTCCATCCACATCCGCGCTCCGCCGGCGCCGCAGCAGAAACTCTTCTCGAGCTTCCGCTCCATTTCAACGAGCCGGAGGCCGGGAACGGCCGAAAGGGCCTTCCTGGGCTGGTCGTAGACGTTGTTGTACCGGCCGAGGAAGCAGGAATCGTGGTACGTGAAGGTCCCGGGAACGGCCTTCTTCAGCTGGATCCGGCCCTGGGAAATGAGCTGGGCCAGGATTTCAGTATGATGAAAGACTTCGTAGTTCCCGCCGAAATGGGGGTAGTCCTTCTTCAGGGCATTGTACCCATGGGGGCAGGTGCAGATGACCTTCTTCACGCCGTAGGTGTTCATCACTTCGATGTTCGCCTGCGCCATGGCCTGGTAGAGATACTCGTTTCCACCCCTCATGGCCGAATCGCCGCAGCAGCTTTCCTCCGTCCCGAGGATCCCGAAGGTCACACCCGCCGCCTGGAGAATTTTCGCGAAGGCCACGGAGACTTTCTTGCCCCGGTCGTCGAAGGATCCGGCACAGCCCACATAGAAGAGATATTCCACATTCGGGTCTTCCGCCAGAGTCTTGATGCCGAGTTCTTTCGCCCAGTCGCCTCTCAGGTGGGCGCCGATCCCCCAGGGGTTGGAGTTGTTTTCCATGTTCCGGAAGGTCAGCTGGAGTTCGGGGGCGAAGTCCGCCTCCATGAGAGTCTTGTACTGCCGCATGCCGACGATCTTCGGCACGTGTTCGATGGCCGCCGGGCAGTTCTCCATGCAGTACATGCAGTTCGTGCAGGCCCACAGTTCGTCGAGATCGATGACCTCGCCCACGAGGGCCTTTTCCGGCTCGGGGATTTCCGCCTCCTGGCCGGATTTCTTCGCCGCCTGCTTGGCCGCGGCGACGATGGGGGCTCTTTCGAGCCAGTGGGTCTTGATATCCTGGATCAGTTTCTTCGGGGACAGGGGCTTGCCCGTCAGATAGGCCGGGCAGCCGTCCTGGCATCGCCCGCAGCGGGTGCAGGCATCGGAGTCGAAGATCTGCTTCCAGGTAAAGTCTTCCAATTTCGCCACGCCGAAGGATTCCGCCGTCTCGAAGTCCCGGATGGGCTCGAGGGTCCCCGTGGGTTTCAGGGTCTGCATGTAAAGGTTCGCCGGGGTCGTGAGGATGTGGAGCAGCCGCGAGTAAGGAATATAGGCGATGAACCCCAGGGCGAGAGCCGCGTGGCCCCACCAGAAGAGCTTGTGCAGGGTCCGCGTCGTGTCATACCCGACGCCCGTCAGGGTTTTGGAGAGAAGGTATCCGGCGAAAGACCAGGTTTCCCAGGTGAATCCGTCCACGTTGTAATTCACGTGGATCCGGAGGGCCTCGACGATGAAACCGGTGATGATGATGCCGCCGATGAGGACCAGCACGATGGCGTCATCGGGGGTATTGTCCGGCGTCCCCTTGTAGCCGAGGCGGTCGGGCTTCTCGATATACCGTCGGATGAGCGCCATGACGACGCCGGTCAGCACGGCAAGCCCGAAGACTTCCATGGTCAGGGAGAACCAGAGATAGAACTTCCCGTGAAAGAAGGGAAGACCGATATGAAACTGGGTTGCGTCCACGGCCGCCCCGAAGATCAGGACAAAGAAACCGAAGAAAATCAAGCCATGCAAAATGCCGGGATAGGTGTCCCTGAAGGTCTTGATCTGGAGGAGACCGTTCAGAAGGAGAAGCTTGACCCGCTCTCCTGCATTGTCGTTCCTGTTTTCCGGCCTGCCGATGGCCGTCCACATCTGCCAGCGTCTGTAAAGACCATAGGCAAATATGGCCAGGGCAACGGCTGTGAAGGCAAACAGGATCAGTTCATAGGGGGCATTCCAGAAGACTTCCCTTCCTTCATTGCCCACCGCGTATGCATGTTCAGCACCGTGCGCCATAATGCCTCCAATTCATATAACAAAATGGATTTTTCCAAAAGACTCTCAAAAAAGCGGGGGTGGAAACATCCACCCCCGAATTTCCGTCTGTTTTCAGCCGAGGATTTTCTTCGCTTCTTTCGTCACCTCGGGCACAACCTTGAAGAGGTCATCCACGATGCCGTAATCCGCTTTCTGGAAAATGGGGGCATCGGGATCCTTGTTGATCGCTACGATATACTTGGAAGAGCTCATCCCCGCCAGATGCTGGATGGCTCCCGAAATACCGCAGGCGATGTAAAGGTTGGGGGAAACGACTTTGCCGGTCTGTCCCACCTGGTCCGACTGGGGCCGCCAGCCGGCGTCCACGGCCGCTCTGGAAGCGCCCACCGTGGCCCCGAGGACCGCGGCCAGTTCTTCCAGGATACCGTAGTTTTCCGGACCCTTCATTCCCCGTCCGCCGGAAACGATGATCTCGGCCTCGGTGAGGTCCACCTTGCCGCTCGCATCCTTCTGGACTTCCACGACCTTCGCTTTGACGTCGGCATCGGAGACACCGGCATCGAACTTCTCGACCGCCGCACTTTTTGGATTCTCCGCCACGGCGAACACATTCGGCCTCAGGGCCGCCATCTGAGGATCGGTGGAGATGACCACGTCACCGAAGCACTTCCCGGCATACAGGGGGCGCTTCGCCACCAGCCGGCCGTTCTCGATCTTCAGTTCCACACAGTCCGAGGCCATTCCCGTGGCCAGTTTCCCGACCAGCCGGGTGGAAAGGTCCTTCCCGATGACCGACCAGGACAGCAGGAGGATCGCCGGTGATTTCTCTTTGACGATCTTCGCCACCGCGTTGGCATAGGAATCGGTCTGGTACTGGGCGAAGACCGGGGCATCGGCCACGTACACCTTGTCGACGCCGTACTTCCCGAGTTCGGCCGCCACACCTTCCACACCGGAACCCAGAAGGACCGCGCATACTTCATCGCCCAGGGCGTCGGCAAGCTTCCTCGCCGCGCTGGCACACTCGAAGCTGACCTTCCGAAGGGCTCCGTCTCTCTGTTCCGCTACAAACCATACACCTTTCGCCATGATTATCCTCCTCCCTTCCTTAGATTACCTTCGCTTCTTCGCGAAGCAGCTTGACGAGCTCCGCGGCTTTCACCGCGGGGTCATCCCCCTGGAGAATCTTTCCAGGAGGTCTCGAGGGAGGCGGCATCATCTTGGCCACTTTCGCCTTGAAATCGGTGCTGACACCGAGATCGGCCGCTTTCTTCATATCCACGGGTTTTTTCTTGGCTTTCATGATACCCGGAAGAGAGGCGTACCGGGGTTCATTCAGGCCCTTCTGGGCGGTGACGACGCAGGGCATGGCCGCTTCGATGACGAGCTGGGCGCCTTCGATGGGCTTCACGGCCTTGATCTTCCCATCCGCCACTTCTAATTTCGTAACGATGGTCACCTGGGGAATTCCGAGAAGCTCCGCCAGGATGGAGCCCACCTGACCGGAGTCGTCGTCGATGGCCCTCTGGCCGCAGAAAATGATGTCGAAGGGAACGCCCTTGATGGCTGCCGCCAGGGCGGCCGCCGTCGCGTAGGCATCGGCATTGTCCAGGTCGGAAATATGAATCCCCTTTTCCGCGCCCATGGCCAGAGCCGTCCGAACGGTCTCCATGACTCTTGCCGGACCGACGGAGACGATGGTCACGTCGCCGCCCTGCTTTTCCTTCAGCCGGAGGGCTTCCTCTACACCGAACTCGTCATAGGGATTCATGACCCACTTGATTCCGCCTTCTTCGATCCCCGATCCGTCCCCTTTTACCTTGATCTGGGCTTCCGTGTCAGGTACCTGCTTCACACATGCGATTAAATTCACAGTAACCTCCTTTCCCAGGGGAACCCCGGCACGGTCTTCCGAAAGACCGCGCCGGGAACTCCGCCCTTTTAATTGTCAATTTTATTTCAATGCGAAATGACTTACACCCGGTTCTTCACGATGTCGTCGACCACCGAAGGATCGGCCAGGGTCGAGGTGTCGCCGAGATCGCCGATCTCATTGGCGGCCACTTTCTTGAGGATCCGCCGCATGATCTTGCCGCTTCTCGTCTTGGGAAGCCCGTCGGCCCACTGGATCTTCTCGGGCGTCGCGATGGGGCCGATTTCCTTTCTCACGTGGGTGACCAGTTCCTTCTTCAGGGCGTCGGACTTCTCCACACCCGACTTCAGGGTCACATAGGCGTAAATGGACTGGCCCTTCAGTTCATGAGGATAGCCGACCACGGCCGCCTCGGCGACTTTCGGGTGGGCCACGAGGGCGCTTTCCACTTCCGCCGTCCCCATGCGGTGACCGGACACGTTGATGACGTCGTCGATCCGGCCCGTGATCTGGTAGTAGCCGTCCTTGTCCCTTCTCGCGCCGTCACCGGCCACGTAGTAACCGGGGAACTGCTCGAAGTAGGTCTCCTGGAACCGCTTGGGATCGCCGTAGACGCCCCTCATGATGCCGGGCCAGGGTTTCTTCATGACGAGGGCGCCGGAGGCCACCGTCTCGGGAATTTCCTTCCCTTCGTCGTTGAGCAGGGCCGGCCACACGCCCATGAAGGGCACCGTCGCCATGCCGGGCTTCACGGGAACCGCACCGGGCAGGGGGGTGATGAGGATGCCGCCCGTCTCCGTCTGCCACCACGTGTCCACGATGGGGCATTCGCCGCGGCCGATCCTCGTGTGGTACCAGTTCCAGGCCTCGGGGTTGATGGGCTCGCCCACGGTTCCGAGAACCTTGAGGGAGGAGATGTCCGCCTTCTTCACCCAGTCGTCCCCTTCCTTCATGATGGCCCGGATGGCCGTGGGAGCGGTATAGAAGATGTCGACCTTGTATTTTTCCACGATTTTCCAGAAGCGGCTGATGTCGGGGTAGTTGGGCACGCCTTCGAACATGACCGACGTGGCGCCGTTGCACAGCGGGCCGTAGACGATGTAGGAATGCCCGGTGACCCAGCCGATGTCGGCGGTGCACCAGTAGACGTCGCCTTCATGGTAGTCGAAGATCATCTTGTGGGTGTAGGCCACGTAGGTGATATAGCCGCCCGTGGTGTGCATGACGCCCTTGGGCTTCCCGGTGGAGCCGGAGGTGTAGAGGGTGAAGAGGGGGTCTTCAGAATCCATCTGCTCGGGCTCGCATTTATCGGAGGCCTTCGCCATTTCTTCGTCCCACCAGAGGTCCCGGCCTTCTTTCCAGGAGCATTTGACCTTGTCGCCCACGCGCTTCACGACGATCTGTTTTTCCACGGAGGGGCACTGGGCCAGGGCGGCATCGGCATTGTCCTTCTGGGGAATGGCCTTGGCGCCGCGGAAGGTGCCGTCGCAGGTCACCAGGACCTTGGACGTGCTGTCCTGGATCCGGTCCCGGAGAGCGTCGGAGCTGAAACCGCCGAAGACGATGCTGTGGATGGCGCCGATCCTCGTGCAGGCCAGCATGGCGATGGCGAGCTCGGGGATCATGGGCAGATACAGGCAGACCCGGTCGCCCTTCTTCACGCCGACTGATTTGAGGACATTGGCGAACTTGCACACCGCCGTGTAAAGTTCCTTGTAGGTGTACGCCTTCTGTTCCGTGGGTTCGTTGCCTTCCCACTGGATGGCCACCTGGTCGCCCCTCTTCGCAAGGTGACGGTCCAGACAGTTATAGGAAACATTCAGCTTGGCGCCCAGGTAATATTTTACGTAGATGGGGCCCTTTCTCAAATCGAAGTTGTAATCCTCGACCTTGTCCCATTTCTTGAACCAGGTCACATACTCATCGGCGATTTCCGCCCAGAATTTCTCCGGTTCCTCCACGGACCGTTTCCAGAGCGCCTTGTACTGCTCCATGCTGTTGATATAGGCCCTTTTCTTCATGGATTCCGGTACGGGATAAACCTCTTTCAGCTGAACTTGTTCTGCCATTGTTTTTTACCACCTCCGTTTTTGCTTTATCCATACTTCAGACAGGAAGACGGCGGTATCGCCCCTTCCTTATTATATAAGAAGAAACCTGCTTCAGGACTCACCTTGAATCACCGGACCCGCACGGCCCGCCGGAGCCCCGTGGAACACTGCGACGGCACGACCGCGTCATACCGCATTGAAACGCTGCGCGATTGAAAGATCCAGGATGAAAGGATGTTTTTAAAATTCGAGGGAGTATAAATTGTCATCCCTGCGATGTCAAGGGAAAATTTACCCCGTAACGGTTAAAAAAGTCTTGACAATCCCATTCCCCGGTGTTAGCTTTTTTCCCATGCCACAGGGGGAGGTATATCCCCAGACTGTTCTTGAAGGGGGGTGATCGGGCCAGGAGAGAGGATCCTCGCGGAAAGACGCGGGGGTGACCATTCAGACGTTTCGATTTTCTGAGGAGAAAAGTCCAGTCCTGAGGATTGGCGAAACATCAAGGTTTAAGCAGAAATGTGAGGAGGAAAAATATCATGAAGAAACTGTTTGTAGTATTGCTTGCTCTGGGACTCCTCGTGGCCTTCAGTTCGGCGGCCACGGCGGCGGACGTCAAGCTGAGCGGCTACTATTTCATCGTGGGCGAGTATGTGAGCGACACCTCGCTCGGAAAGACCGATTCAGGCGACGAGGGCCCCACCAACGCCCTTTACTGGCAGAAACTGCGGTTCAACCCGGTCCTCCAGGTCGCGGACGGCCTGAAGATCACCTTCCGGATCGACGCCATGACAGGGTACTGGAACGGTACCGTTGTCGGCAAGCTCCCCGGTTATGGTGAGAATAACAGGAACGTCTTCTTCAGACGGTCTTACATCGACGCGAAGCTCCCCTACGGGCTGGCCATCCGCGCCGGTGTCACCCAGGGCGGAACCTTCGGAACGATCTGGTGCGACCAGGCCTATGACGAAGGCCGTATCTACCTCTTCGCCAAGGCGGGTCCCGGGACGGTCGTCGCCCTGACGGCAAAAGCGGCGGAAAGAGATGCTTACACCGATAACGCGGATGCCGACTACGACAAGTACGCCCTGGGCTACATGGGCAAGACGGAAGGCGGCATCGAATACGGCGCCCTGTGGTACTATCTGCGGAACGCAGCCGTCAGAGCCACTTCCACGGCCAATTACCATGTCCCCATGGCCTACATGAAAGGCACCTTCGGTCCCCTCTATGTCGAGGCGGAATGGAACTACATGTTCGGCAAGGACTATGAATACTTCGATCCCTACACGGGAACGGACATCGACCGCGGCGGTATGAGCGCCTACGTCAACGCCAAGTACAACATGGGCCCGGCCTATGTGGGCGGCCAGTTCGGCTGGCTCCAGGGTGACGACCCCGACACGACGGACAAGAACGAAACCGCGTATACCGGAAACGCCGATTACGATCCCTGCCTCATCCTCTTCAACTCCGACTACGCTGACTCCATCGGCGACATGGGAACCTATGCCGTCACGACCGGCAACATCGGCAACGCCTGGATCGCCCAGGTTTACGGCGGATTCACCCCCATGGAGAAATTAGACCTCTTCGCCAGCTTCACCTGGTCGAAAGCGGACGAGACCCCCATGGCCGGCGGCAAGAAATTCGTCAGCGATGATTACGGCTACGAATTCGACATTACCGCCACCTACAAGATCTATGACAACCTCGAGTACATGGTGGGCTTCGGCTACTTCTTCGCCGGGGACTACTACAAGGGAACGAGCGAGAGCAATGACGTGGAGAACAACTACCTCGTCATCAACAAGCTGACCCTGAACTTCTAAGCACCCGCCATCCGAAAGACCCCGGGAAGACCCTTCCCGGGGTCTTTTTTTTGCCCCGGGTCTCCGGTTCCCCAGCTCAGCCGAAATCCCGCTTCTCCCTTCCGGACGGGGTCTTATCGAAGTACCGCCTGCCACCGGAATAAACATGCCCCCTATCCGCACAGCGAACCCCAGCCATGAATGACAGGGCGGCCGCCCGCCGGCAACCGGTTTGCAGGGTCGCGGCCGGGGGAACCCCGTCGTTCCTGTCCGGCAATCGAGAGGCAAGACCCGCGGAAAGGGGACACGCCATCCCATCGAAGGCAGGGGGAAAAACCCGGGAGCGCCGGAGAGGGAAAGGCGTGGGAACGAATTCCCCGGTCGATCCATCCGTCGGCATAAGAAAGGGGGCCGGTTCCCAGGATCATACGGGAACCGGCCCCCTCGAGTGTATCCCCTTACCCGATGAATCCCGGCAGGGTTATCCGGAAACGGTTTTGTCGTTTATCCGCTCAGCCTGAGCGATATCGATCAGCATCCTCACCCGCCCCCGCCGCCCCCCGTGCCGTCCCGGCCCGTTGAAGGCGGATATATCTCAACCCCCTGGTCTCCCGTCATTTTAACAATGGTTGAGCCTTTTGGGGAATACCAGTAGCCGATCAGTCTGCCGTCCGGTCCGAGAATTTCCATCCCGGAGGGGATATTGCTCATTTCCGTGACATTGTTCCGGACACCCCGGACATACCGCTCAAGACCCTCCTGTTCCGGGTAGATCTCCTGCCAAAGATCGGACTTTATCTCGTATTCCTTGTTTATTCCGATGATCCCCCGGGGCATGTTCGACGGGCCGGATATGTAATACCGATACCCCTCCAGCACCTGGCAGGCCTCGAACATACTCGTGGCCTCCCGGCTGGGAGACAGGCTCCCGTAACGGTTCAGGAACGCCCCCAGGGGCGAAGCGGCCAGAAGCAGGGACAGGGTCAGAAATATTATTATCCTTTTGCTGTTCAACGCTTTTCTCCTTAAAATATAATCGACTGTTAAAATAGGGGCGGATCCGAATCAAGGGCTTTTCACATCCTCCCATGACCCCGCCCTCCCCCGCAGACACCCGGCCATCATCCCGGAAGATGATCCGGGAAACCACGAAGATTTTATGTATTCACCCCTTTCCTGTCAAGAGGGCCGGCCAGGTCGCCCTTATCTCCTCTCCTTATCTTGACCGCGGAACACGTTCATGTTAACGTGCACCCATAAACTGACGCCCAGGGAGGTTGTCCATGCCCCTTTATGACTACGAGTGCGAGGCCTGCGGGCAGGTCTTCGAGGTGTTTCACAAGATCGACGCCCCTCCGGAGGACTTGGCCTGCCCCAAGTGCGAAGGGAAGAAAGCCAAAAAAATCGTCGCACCGTTCCGCACCCAATTCTGGTCCAATTTTCTCGACACCATGGAGAAAAAGATCAGTCCCCACAAGTTCAAGTAACATCGAGGAGGATCGGGGAACATCCATAAACTCTACGGGAACCTGACGGGCCTCAAGCCCGACGAGATCAGGAAAGTCGAGAGCCTCTACCGGAGAAAAATCCCGCCCGACAGCGCCCTGACCCACGAACTTGCCCGGAACTTGACCGAGCTTTCCCGGACCCTTGGCCGGCAGATCGGGATCCTCGTGAGCCGCCGGGGGGAAGTGTGTTATGTCATCGTCGGAAACCAGAAGGAAATCCTGATTCCCGATCTCTCCGGTTTCCGGGCCGGAACGAGCCGGCTCAAGGGTCTCCGTCTCATTCACACCCACCTGAACGGAGAACCGCTCTCCCGGGACGACCTGGTGGACCTGGCCCTTCTCCGCCTCGATTTTATCGCCGCCGTCTCCGTGGAGAAAACCGGCCTCCCCGGAAAAGTCCATGCCGCCCATCTGATCCCAGAAAATCCAGGCGGTCTTTTCTGGATGGTTCTCGATCCCGTATTCCCGTCGGAGATGGCCTTCGATTTCCTGCACTTCATCCAGGCCCTGGAAGAGGAACTCGCCCGGAAGCAGCAGGTCCGTGAAGTCCGTTTTACCGACCGGGCCCTTCTCGTCCGGGTCGAAACGGACCCTTCATCGGACAGCGAGGGGGCCGTCGAGGAATTGGGCGAACTCGCCCGGTCCTGCGACGTGGAAGTCCTCGACGCCGTGATCCAGCACCGGCCCCAGGTGGATCCCAAGTTCATCCTGGGAAAAGGCAAGCTCTCGGAAATGCTGATCCGGGCGCTCCAGAAGGGGGCGAACCTGCTCATCTTCGACCACGAGTTGAGTCCCTCCCAGGCCCGTTCCATCGGCGAGGTCACCGATCTCAAGGTCATCGACCGCACCCAGCTGATCCTCGACATCTTCGCCCAGCGGGCCCACAGCCGGGAGGGAAAGATCCAGGTGGAACTGGCCCAGCTGAAGTACCGTCTCCCCAGGCTGGTCCATCAGACCACCGCTCTTTCCCGTCTTGCCGGCGGCATCGGCGGGCGGGGACCGGGGGAGATGAAGCTCGAAGTCGACCGGCGCCGGGTCCGGGACCGGATCGTTCACCTGGAAAAGGAATTGAAGACCATCCGGAAGGCCCGCCAGGAGCGGCGCCGGATGAGAAGGAAAAAGGGAATCCCGGTGATTTCCATCATCGGGTACACCAACGCCGGGAAATCCACCTTACTGAACGCGTTGACGAAAAGTGCCGTCATCGCGGAAAACCGGCTCTTCGCCACCCTGGACCCCAAGAGTTCCCGCCTGCGCTTCCCCCGGGACAGGGAGGCGATCATCACCGACACGGTGGGATTCATCCGGAACCTGCCGGAAGACCTCTTCGCCGCCTTCCGGGCCACCCTGGAAGAGCTGGAAGAGGCGGACGTGCTTCTTCACGTCGTCGATGTTTCCAACCCCCGGTTTGAATCACAGATGGAGGCGGTGGAACGGATTCTCGAGGAACTGAACCTCCAGCGGAAAACGGAAATCAGGGTTTTCAACAAGGAGGATCTCTTCCCCGACAAAGTCATCTTGGGAAACCTCTGTCACCGTTTCCAGGCCATTCCCGTCTCTTCGCTCCACCGGGAATCCTTCGGCCCCCTCATGGAGCGACTCGAAAAGGTCATCGCCGAAAAAGAGGGCCTTCTCCCCCAGGATCCGCCTCCCGGAGAGGAAGGCGGGTTTCCCTTCCCGGAAGACCGGGGAAACGAATCGGCCTGACAGGATCTACATGACTCCCTTGTACCAGCCGCCGTCGATCTGGATGGCCGCACCGGTGATGTAGCCCGCCTGTTCCGACGCCAGGAAGGCGACCAGGGCCGCGAACTCCTCCGGGGTGCCCAACCGCTTCATGGGAATGGTCGCCTCCCATTTCCCGATGACCGCCTCCGGGGTGGTTTTTTCCCGCTCCGCGACCGTTTTCGCCAGGTTCCGCACGCGGTCCGTGAGAGTATACCCCGGACAGACGCTGTTCACCGTAACGTTGAAGGGCGCAAGCTCATTGGACAGGGTCTTGGCGAAACCGATCACCCCGGATCGGATGGTATTGGAGAGCATGAGACCGTCAATGGGCTGTTTCACCGATATGGAGGTCATGTTGATGATGCGCCCCCATTTCTTCTCCTTCATGACGGGAACAGCCTCCCGGGTCATGACGATGGTGCTCAGCAGGTTCAGCCGGAACCCGTATTCCCAGAGCTTGTCGTCGATGTCGAGAAACCCGACGGAAGGGGGGCCCCCGGCGTTATTCACGAGGACATCCACGGTACCGAAGTGCTCCAGGGCCTTCCGCACGAAGGCCTTCGCCTGCCCGGGATCGGAGACGTCCGTCGGGACCGCGATCACCTCGGCGCCGGTCTTCCCCCGGATTTCCTCCACGGCCCCGGGAAGATAGGCGTCATCAAGGGATCCGATGGCGATTCTCGCCCCCTCGCGGGCCATATCCAGGGCCACCGCCTTCCCGAGCCCCATGCTCCCCCCCGCCACAAGGACAACCTTTCCTTTCAAACCCAGATCCATCTTGACCTCCCTGAACGGCTGTTTTTTAATAAATTGTCTTCCTTGTCTAACAGATCTCCCGGGACCCGTCAACGGAAGGAACTTCTTTTTCATTGACAGCCCTCATCTTTTTCGATATGTTTCGCCTTGTTCCCATTTTTCCCCGGTGATATCGGGATTTCGATCAGAGGATCTTTATTTCATGGCAGGTCAAAGAGGAATGTTCTCCCGTCGACTTCGCAGCCTCCTGTTGTGCCTCGCTCTTATTCCGGACATACCTCCATGGCCCGCCATAGACCCCCATTAGGAAAAACAGGGATACCGGTGATGAAGGCCATGGCGAAAACCATGGCCTTTTTATTTAAATGACAAAGGAAGAAGGGCAGCGAAGCCTGTGGACTTTTTTACGATATCGGCAATTTAAATCGGGAGACGAAAATGAAAGAAATCCTGTGGCATGGGAGAGGCGGTCAGGGGGTCGTCCTGGCGGCGCAGATCCTCGCGGAGGGAGCATACATTCAGGGATACGGCGGGGTGACTTCCGCCCCCACATTCGGCCCCGAGAGGCGGGGGGCGCCGGTCGTCGCCTCCACCAGGATTTCCCGCGAGACCATCCGGACGGTGGCCCAGATCGAGGTGGGGGACGTTGCCGTGGTTCTCGACGCCTCCCTTCTCGGGATCGTGGACATCCTCGGCCGGTTGAAAAAGGGGGGCTCAATCATCATCAACACGCCCCTGTCGCCGGAAGCCCTTGGAATTGAAGGATGTTATGATATTGCCACGGTCGACGCAACGGAGATCGCCGTCCGAAGCCGCCTCATCCTGGGCGGGATGCCCGTGGTGAATACACCCATGTTAGGGGCGTTCAGCCGGGTCACGGGACTTGTCACCCTGGGAAACATCGAAAAGGGCCTGAAGCGGAAGATGCCCCCCGACGCCGCCCGGACGAACTTCACCGTCGTGCAGTCCGCCTACGAAACAACCATCATCCAGCCAAAGGAAGAAAAACCCCATGGAACAGAAGAATCCGAAAAAAGATGAAAACGTTTCCGCCCTCTGCGTGCCCGCCCGGGGAGAAGCCGGACGGACCGGCGACTGGCGGGACCTTAAGCCGGTCATCGACCACAAGAAGTGCATCCCCTCGGTCAAGAACAGGTCCGCCTGTTACCTCTGCTGGCTTTACTGTCCCGAGGGTGTCGTCAAAATGTCCATTCCCGTGGAAATCGACATGGATTACTGCAAGGGCTGCGGCATCTGCGCCGAGGAATGCCCGCCCAACGCGATACGGATGGTCAGGGAGGGGGAAAGCGATGGCTGATGTCAGGATTCTTACGGGAAACGAAGCGGCTGCCCTGGGGGTGAAGCTCTGCCGTCCCGGCGTCGTGGCCGCCTATCCGATCACGCCCCAGTCCCAGCTCGCCGAGATCCTTTCCCGGTACGTCGAGGGGGGGGAGATGCGGGCGGAATACGTGCGCGTGGAAGGGGAGCACTCGGCCCTCACGGTCTGCATCTCCGCCTCCACCGTCGGGGCCAGGACCTTCACGGCCACGAGTTCCAACGGCCTCCTGTACATGCACGAACAGCTCCACTGGACGGCCGGCTCCCGGCTTCCCGTCGTCATGTGCGTCGTGAACCGGGGCATCGGCGCCCCCTGGTCCATCTTCAACGATCAGCAGGATTCCCTGGCCCAGAGGGACACGGGGTGGATTCAGATATACTGCCGGAACAACCAGGAAATCATCGACACCATCATCCAGGCCTACCGGATCGCCGAATCCGTTTACATCCCCGTCATGGTCTGCTATGACGGGTTCGTCCTGTCCCACACCATGATGCCCGTGGACATCCCCGACGGGGACATGGTCAGGGGCTTTCTCCCCCCCTACAAACCCCACACGATTCTCTCGCCGGAAGCCCCCCGGACGATCAACTCGGTTCTCTTTCCCTGGCGCAGAGCCAATCCCGAGGGGGTTCTCTGCGACGGATACATGGAAATGCGCTTCAAGCTCGAGGCCGCCATGAGGGAGGCCCGGTCCGGGATCCAGAAAGCGAGCGACGATTTCGCCCGGGTCTTCGACCGGGATCACGGCGGTCTCGTCTGGACCTACCGGAGCGAGGGCGCGGAACTCCTCTTCTCCGGCATGGGATCCATCGCCAATGAAGCCACCGTGGCCTCCGACCTTCTCCGGGAAGAAGGCATTCCCGCCGGCGTCCTGGGTGTCCGGGTCTACCGGCCCTTCCCCCGGGAGCGGGTCATCGAGGAAGCCCGGGGGGCGAAGGCCCTCATGGTCCTCCAGAAGGGCGTGAGCTACGGCTACGAGGGGTGCCTGACGTCCGATCTCAAGGCGGCCCTTTACGAATCGACCCTCCGGATACCCGTGGTGGATGTGGTGGCCGGCCTGGGCGGCCGGGACGTGAAGGCCCGGGAAATCGCCGAGGCGGGGAGGGAAGCCTGGAAGTCCCTTCAGGCGGGAAAGCTGACAAACCGGTCCCTATGGCTCAATTGCGACACGGGAGAAGACCATGCAGAATAACATCTTCAAGATCAACGAAACGGAATACATCCTGCCGGGAAGCCGGGCCTGCCAGGGCTGCGGCCTGACCCTGGCCTACCGCCACATGCTGAAGGCCCTCCGGGAGAACACCGTCCTCACCATCCCGGCGAGCTGTCTTTGCGTCCTCCACGGTATTTACCCCATCACGCCCGTCACGGTGCCCTGCCTGAATACGACGTTCGCCAGCACCGCCGCCTCCGCCGCGGGGATCGCCGCCGGCCTCGCGGCGATGAACAAGACGGATATCACCGTCGTGGCCATGGCCGGGGACGGATCGACCTACGACATGGGGATCCAGGCCCTGAGCGGCGCCGCCGAGCGGAACACGGACTTCATTTACGTCTGTTACGACAACGAGGGGTACATGAACACGGGCACCCAGCGGTCCAGTGCCACGCCCATGGGGGCTCTCACGACGACCACGCCGATCCTGACCAAGGAGCACAGCAAAAAGGATTTCATACGGATCATGGAGGCCCACGAACTGCCCTACCTGGCCACGACCTCCCCATCTTATCCCATCGACCTCTACGACAAGTTCGTCAAGGCCAAAAGGATCAAGGGGACGCGATACATGCATATCTATTCCCCCTGTCCCCCGGGATGGATGTTTCCCACGAAGGACACTATCCGGGTGGGACAGCTCGCCGTCGAAACGGGAATCGTCGTTCTTTTCGAAATCGAGGACGGGAAATTCCGGTTTACGGGAAGAAGCAAGACCCTTGCCGAACGGGGGAAAAAGCAGCCCCTGGTCAACTACGTGTCCCGGCAGGGCCGCTTCCGTAAAATGAGCATCGAACAGCTCAACCGTCTCCAGGCCTGGGTGGATGCCCGCTGGAACGACTACCTCCGACGGGCGGAGGGCTGATTTATCCGCGATTGCTCTAAAATCAGGCCGATTCTCCGGGCATAACGGTCCGAGGCGCCGCGGTGCCGGAGAACGGCTTCCTTCCCTGTTTGCCCGTCCCTGAGAAGTCTGTCCGGATTCCTCAGGAGGTCCAGGATTTCCCTGTAGAGCGCCCCGCCGTCCGCCACCGTTTTCCCGGCGCCGGTCGCTTCGAGAATACGCCTTTCCTCCGTAAAATCCTCCATGGAAGGACCGTAAAAGACCACCTTGCCCCAGGCCGCCGCCTCGAGGATGTTCTGCCCCCCCTTCGGGACGAGGCTCCCGCCGCAGAAAACCACCGTGGCCAGACCATAGATCTTGAAAAGCTCCCCGATAACATCGACGACAATGACCCGTTCCCCCCGCCTCTTCCTTCCGGCCCTTATTTCGGACAGGGTGACCGTGTCGGAAAACCCCTTCTCCCTGGCCTTCCGGAGGACCTCTTCGCGGCGATCCGTGTGCCGGGGAACGAGGACAAGACACATTCCGGGGAAATCCCTCTGAAGGGCGGCAAACACCTCCAGAACGACGTCCTCTTCGCCCTCATGAGTGCTCCCCGCCACAAACACCTGTTCTCCCGCCCCGATCTGGAGGCTTTCCAACGCCTCCTCCCGGAGGGAAGGCGCCACCCGGGCGGCAAGGCCGTCATACTTGGCGTTTCCCTCGACGGTAATCCTCTCGGTCCGCCCGCCGAAGGCCCCGATCCTTTCCGCGTCCACGGGGGAGATCATCCCCAGCCAGTCCACGGACGCCAGAACCTCTTTCCAGAAGAAGCGGGACAGGCGGTATCGGTTGAAGGACCGGGGGGAGATCCGGCCGTTCACCAGGACGACGGGCGTCCCCCGCCGCCGGCACCGGTCGATCAGGTTGGGCCAGAATTCCGACTCCAGAAGGACAAGGATATCGGGCCGGACATACCCCAGCACTTTTTTCACCACCCAGGGGATATCCAGAGGGTAATAGAAAAAGAGATCCGCCTTTCCAGCCACACGCCGGGCCATCTCCTGACCTGTTTCCGTACTCGAGGAGAGGGCGATCGACGCCCCGGGATACCGCCCGCGGAGGGCATCGATGATCGGGGCGGCGGCCGTGACCTCCCCCACGGACACGGCATGGACCCAGATCCGGGGGGCCCCATCCAGGGTTTCGAACATCTCCGGGCCGACGTTCCCCAATTTTCCGCCGATGCTCTTCCGGTATTTTCCCGTAAAAAGAATCTTAAGACCGTAAAAAGGCCCCAGCACCAGGGTGGAAAGACCGAGGAGAATATTGTATGGTATGAGGTATTTCAATCCCCTTCTCCCGACAATGAACGGCGAGGTGACGATAAAGGCCTTTTTGTCTCCTGTCAAGAACTTATGATGCCTCGAATCAGACGAACTTTTATAAAGTCGAAAAATGACCATTTTCCGACGGCATCGTAAAAAGCTTCAGAGGCAAGGCGCCATCATCCCGGGGAATGAGACCTGCCGAGCGGGTCGTCGCCATGACGGGGGATGAAGGGCAACGCAGCCCGTGGGCTTTTTCCCATGTCGTCAGGAACGCCCTGGAAAATGTTGACATCCCCGGCGGGTGTATAGTAATTTCCAATCCATGACAAACGTTCATCATCAACCATCAACCATCGATCACCAATCATCAATCCAGGAGGGTCGCTCTTTTTCGGAGGATGTCTTTTTTCGAATAAACCTTCCGGGGCTTCACAGTGAATCGAAAGGAAACAAATCATGACTCTAACGATGAAGGCATGTACCAGAGCGGTCCTCGCGGGGCTTCTCGTTCTTTCCCTCCTTGGCGGATGCGCTTCCTACGAGCGGAAAGTGGTCCCTTTCAAGATGCCCGAGGCCTATCCCAACGCCACGGAAGCGGCGGGGGCGACCCTCGCTTCGGTCGCCTACGACGAACCCGGAAAAGCGGCCGAAGCTTTCGGTTTCGACATCCTCAGCGCGGGAATTCTTCCCGTTCAGGTGATCTTCGACAACCGGGGAACTCATTCCATCGAGATCGTTCCTAAAACGACCTTCCTGGTGGATGAGGAAAACAACCTGTGGCCCATACTCGATGCCGGCCTCGCCTATGACCGCATTTCCAGGAAAACGGAATTAGGCAAGGTGGCCCCGGAAGCGGCCAAATCGGGATTCCTCGCCGGCACGGCGGGCGCCCTCATCGGGGCGGCCATCGGCATCGTCACCGGCCAGAACGTGGGGGATGCCGCCATGAAGGGCGCGGCCCTGGGAGCGGCGGCGGGGGCCACCGTGGGAGGAACCTCGGCCCTGGACAACCGGGACGTGCAGCGCCAGATCCGGGAGGACCTGACCAACCGTTCCCTGGAAACGAGGCCCGTGACTCCGGGAGAAATCGCTTACGGATTCCTCTTCTTCCCCGGGGAATCCAAGAAAGCGAAAGAACTCCGGCTCACCCTCAGGGAAGCGGATACGGGAAAAACCGCCCCCCTCGTCCTTGATCTGAGGCAGGTTCAAAAACCATGAAAAGACTGATCGCCGCCTCCATTCTCTCCGCCGATTTCAGCCGTTTAGGCGAAGAGATCCGCCAGGTTGAAGAGGCCGGGGCCGACTGGATCCACGTGGATGTCATGGACGGCTGGTTCGTCCCCAACATCACCATCGGCCCTCCGGTGATCCGGTCCATCCGGAAAACAACCAGGGGGGTTTTCGATGTCCATCTCATGATCGAGGCCCCGGAGCGGTTCATCGGCGAATTCGCCGCCGCGGGGAGCAACCTGATCACCGTTCACGTGGAAGGGGCCTCCCACCTGCACCGGACGGTCTCCCTCATCCACGAGGCGGGATGCCGGGCGGGGGTCACGCTGAATCCCGCCACCCCTTTCGTGGCCGTGGAACCCATTCTGCCGGAGGTGGACCTTCTCCTTATCATGTCCGTGAACCCCGGTTTCGGGGGACAGAAATTCATCGAGTCCGCCCTTTCCAAGATCCGCCAGGCCCGGCAATACATCGACGCCCGTTCTCTTCCCGTCCTCATTGAAGTGGACGGGGGGATCGACCTGACGAACCTGAAGCGGGTCCGGGACGCCGGGGCCGATGTCGTCGTCTCCGGTTCGGCGATTTTCGGTCACCCGCCTTACGGCGATACGATCGGAAAGATGCGGAAGATTCTCGACGGCGAGGCCCTATAGGGATTTCCCGGGGATGTTTTCCCTCTTGATCCGCTTGAGAAACCGGGCGATAAGGAGATCGACGGCGGTCCGATAGTCCTTCATCAGGGGGTGGGACAGGGAGACTTTCCCGGCGGCAGCCATGTGATGTCCGCCCCCGGAACCGATTTTCTCCACCATTTTCTGGACGATCCAGTCCGAGTGTCCCCGGGGATTGGCCGTGCGGAGGGAAAAAAAGACCTCCCCGTCGTACTCCCCGATGCTGAGGGCCCAACGGATCCCCTCCACGCGGACGAGAAGATCGGACATTTCCGCCAGGATGTCGGGACTCTCAATGAAACCCAGTTCACAGACCAGGGCGTCCTTGTAAATCACCGAATTGTCGATGGCCTTTTCAAAGGTCTTGAAGTAGTCCCGTGGAAGCTGGGGGTGCTCAATCCTCGACAGAGTCTGGAAAAGCACGCGGGGATAGAGAAAAACAAAGGCCTCCCGGTCTTTCACGCCCGCCCCCCTTCCCAGGTCCCGGGTATCCGATTTGATCCCGTAAAAAAGGGCCGTGACGATCTTCCGGTCAATCCCCGGGATATCCGCCTCCTTCAGGTATTCCGTCAGAATCGTGGACGTGCTTCCATAGTCGGTCCGTATGTCCGCATATTTTACCCGTCGGGTTCCCGCCCGGACCGGCTCGTGGTGGTCGATCACGATGGCCGGCAGGATCCTCCGGGGAAGGGAGTTGTTCCCCGCGCCGGGTTGGCTGTCCACAAGGGCCAGGACGGGAAAGTGACGGAGGTTGATCTCCGACAGGGGTTTGACGTCCATTTTCAGATACCGGATCATGGCCTGGTTCTCCGCCCGGCCGACGATGCCGCCATAGGCGATGACGGACGGAACCCCCCACTTTTCCCGGAGCAGATACTTGAGAGCGGCCGCCGAGGCCAGGGCATCGGGATCGGGATTGTTATGAAGGACAATGAGAACTTCCTTTTTCCCCTCGACAACTTTCTGAATCTGATCAAGCCGGGATTTGCCTCCCTCCGGTCCTTCCATGACTCCTCCTTACAATCCCGTCATACGGCGCAGGGGAAAGCCCGTCCCGGCAGCAGCCTCATGCGGAAACTCCTGACGGGCAGATCCGCGGGGCGGAGATGCTCCCTGATGCGGGACAGGGGAACGATGGCGTATCCTCTTTTTCCCGTCTCTCCGAGGAGGTCGGCAAAGACCTCCGCCCCCACCCCACCTTCCATTTCCCCATGAACGGGCAGGATATGGAGGGTTCCCTCCTCCAGCCGCTGAAGGATCTCCCCGGGCCCCCGTTCCACGCCCGTTTCTTCGAGACAGGGAAGGTCGGAGGGAATTTCGGGAATTCCTAATTTTTCGTAGAGAAAAGGTTTTTCCGCCCGGGTGCAGCTCAGGTATTCAAACCCGCAGGGGGCGATGATATCCAGGACCCGGTCATCCATGACCCACCCGGGAGCGCCGAAGGCCCTGGGCTCTTTTCCCAGGAGGGCGCGATAAGCGTCCAACCCCTTTTCGAACCACCGGGAGATCCATTCCCGGGAATACCCCGGGAGATCGTCCTGCCACCGGCGATGGTCCCAGGCGTGAAATTCCACCTCATGGCCCTCCCGGACGATTCGGCGGACCAGGGACGGGAAGCTCAGGGCGATATTCGGGGAGGGAAGAAGAACGCCATAGAGGGCCGTCCGGATCCCGTAAAGCCTGCCCGCATTGGTCCGGGTCATTTTCTTCAGGAAAAGGGGGTTTTTCATGAGCTGGAACAAGGCCCTCCCCGAGGCATCGGGCCCGAAACTGAGGAAAAAGGTCCCCCGGACCCCGAAACGGTCCAGAATTTCGAGGAGACGGGGCACCCCCCGTTTCATGCCCAGGTAGGTGTCCACATCGATTTTCAGCCCGAGGGTTCTCCCGTCCGCCACAACCTCTTGCCTCCCGGTATTTTCAAAAACGCTCAGGCCCCGTAACCACGGTGATGCGTTAAAGCCGGAGAATTCCACCGGATCGTATCCGAAACCGGCTCATATTTTGCGGGGCTGAAGCCCCGGCCTGCAACAAATATCGAAGCCCTGAATCTCAGGGCGCGATCCCGAAGAGCCGCGTTTCAAGGTCCGAATCACTGAAAAAAGAACACCGGCATTCCAAGAGGCTTTTACGAAGCCGTCATTTTTGACGAATTCGTAAAAAGTCTTAAAAGTCCTTTTTACCGACGGCTTTGTAAAAAAAAAGTTCCAGAGGCAAGGCGCCCGAATCCCGAGGAACGAGGCGTACTTAGTGGTACGCCGCAGTGACGAGGGATGAAGGGCAACGCAGCATATGGTGCTTTTTACGAAGCCGTCATTCCTGATTTTCCTCGAGGAACGCATACAGGGTTTTTTTCATCGCCTCCTTCAGGCCCACCCGTGGTTCCCACCCTAAAAGGCGTTTCGCTTTTTCGATGCTCGGTTTTCTCGTGTAGATGTCCTGGTACCCTTTACCATAGTATGATTCGGACGATCTTTCAACGATTTCGGAATAATCCCCGTCTTCCCGGTGGCGGGGGTGCTCCCGGAAGAGGTCCCTCAGGAGAAAAGCCAGCTCCCGGATGGAACATTCGTTGTCGGGGTTTCCGATGTTGATGATTTCGTTCCGGCACCGGTTGTCGCGGTTTTCCAGAATCTTCATCAGTCCGTCAATACCGTCGTCCACGTCGGTGAAGCACCGTTTCTGATGCCCGCCGTCAACGAGATAGATCGGCTTCTTCAGGAAAAGTTCCGCGATGAACTGGGTCGCCACCCGGGAGCTTCCCTCCTTGGCCGTGTCCAGGGAATCGAGACGGGGTCCGATCCAGTTGAAAGGCCGGAAGAGAGTGAATTCCAGATGCCCCCGGGTCCCGTAGGCGTAAATCACCCGGTCCAGGAGCTGTTTGCAGCAGGAATAAATCCACCGCTCCTTCTGGATGGGGCCGACAACAAGGAAGGTCTCGTCTTCCTTGAACTCGGGGTCCCTGGAATCGCCGTACACTTCCGATGTGGAAGGAAAGACGATCCTTTTGCGGTACTTGACGCATTGTTTCACCACGTTCAGATTCATCTCGAAATCGAGATGGAAGACATTAATGGGGTCTTCCACGTAGAGCTTCGGCGTGGCGATGGCCACGAGGGGCATGATGACGTCGCACTTCTTGATGTGGTATTCGATCCATTCCCTGTTGATGGCGATATCCCCTTCGAGGTAGCGGAACCGGGGGTGGTCGAGGACCGGTTCCAGCCGGTCGAAGGCAAGGTCCATGCCGTAGACGGACCAGTCCGTGGTTTCGAGGATCCGTTTTGTCAGGTGATGTCCGATGAATCCGTTCACTCCCAAAATGAGGATATTCATGAAAGCGTCCAACCTTCCTTTCCCTGGAAATACTGGATCAGTTTGGGGCCCCTGAGCCGTTTCCCTCCGGTTTCCACATCGAGGAGGGAAAGCCTTCCGTCCCGGGCCCGGACAAAAACGCCCTTTTCTTCCACCTCGACCCGGCCGGGGGGGTCCTCCTTCTCCCGGCCGCCGGACGACTCGGGCAGACCCCACCAGATGATCATCTTTTCGCCACCGGGCAGACCGGTGAACGCGCCGGGATAGGGCTCCGTTACGGCCCGGACAAGGTCGTAGATCCGTCGGGCCGTCCATGTCCAGTCGATTCTGCCGTCTTCGGGCCTCCGCCCGCCGAACTTGGTCGCTTCGACAGGATCCTGGGGTACCCGCGGGGCCCTGCCCGCCGCAATGAGAGGCAGCATTTCCAGCAGGAGTTCCTCCGCGGCCCTTTCAAGTTTCCCATAGAGGGAGATCGCCGTATCCGTGAATTTTATGGGAACTTCCCGCTGGCCGACGATGTCGCCGGCATCGGCCTTCTCCACCATATGATGGAGGGTGACGCCCGTTATCGTTTCCCCGTTCACGAGAACCCAGTTCACGGGGCACCGTCCCCGGTATGCCGGAAGAAGCGACCCGTGAAGGTTGAACGCCCCGGCCGGGGGGATCTCCAGGATCCCCCGTCCTAAAATCTTCCGGTAATAAAAAGAGAAGATGACATCGGGCGCCAGGCGGCGGAGGACCGCCACCCACTCCGGCTGATTTACATTTTCCGGCCTGTAGACGGGAATCTCCCGGTTTTCCGCCCAGGCCGCCACGGAATCGAACCAGCGGTTCTCCGAAGGGTCGTCCTCATGGGTGAAGACGGCCAGGATTGGGATCCGGCAGGCTTCGAGGGACTTAAGGCCCACGATGCCCATGCCGGAATACGCGAACACGACGGCCTTCATTTTTCCGTCTCCGGGGTCGACAGGCCGTGAACCCTCTCGATGACGTACTCGGGGCGGCGGCGGACCTCCCGGTAGATCCGGCCGATATATTCCCCCATGACGCCCAGGGCGAGGAACTGGAAACCCACGAAGGCGAACAGGATGGCGAAGAGGGTGAACACCCCTTCGGCGGCCCACTGGGCTCCGTAGGCCAGCCGGGCCACCCCGAGGACAACGCCGAAGGACGTCCCCAGGAAAGCCATGATGAGGCCGGTGTACATGATGAACTTCAGAGGGAAAACGGAAAAGGACGAAACGAGATCGAACTGGAGGTTGATCAGCCGGGGAAGGGAATAATGGGAGATCCCCCCGTGACGCTCCTCGTGGGACACCTCGATTTCCGCCGACCGCTTGGCGAAGTAGACCGCCAGGGCGGGAATAAAAGTGGATTGTTCATGACAGTCCACCATCCGCATCACGATATTTTTCCGGTAGGCCCGGAGCATGCATCCCCAGTCCCGCATCTTCACGCCGGTGATCTTCCGGGTGACGGCGTTGACGATCCGGGAGGGAATCGTACGGAAGAGGGAGTCCTTTCTCATTTTACGGACGGTGCCGACCACGTCCGCATCCTTCTCCTCCATGGCCCGGATGAGCCGGGGAATCTCCTCCGGGGGATTCTGGAGGTCGGCGTCGAGGGTGATGACGATCTCTCCCCGGACCACGGAAAAACCGGAAAAGATGGCCGCGTGCTGACCATAGTTCTTCGTCAGTTCCACCACCCGGACTTCCCGGTATTCCTTCACAAATTCCATCAAAATGGACAGGGATCGGTCCCGGCTTCCGTCGTCGATGAAAAGGATCTCGTAGGGCCGCTCCAGGCCCTCCATGACCGGCCGCAGCCGCCCGAGGAGGGGACGGAGGTTCATTTCCTCGTTGTAGACGGGGATAACGACGGAAACCATCTTTCGTTCATCCATTTTTGACGATCTCCCTGATCGCTTCGCAGACATAGTCGACGTCGTCTTCCCTCATTTCCGGGAAAAGGGGCAGGGAGACGATCCGGCCGGCCGCCTTCTCCGTTTCCTTCAAAAGGCCGGGGGACCCCTCTCCATAGCGTTCCCGGACATACGAAAGCCGGTGGGCCGGGGGGAAGTGGAGGCCATAGCCGATGTTGTAATCGGAAAGCCGCTGGAAAAACCGTTCCCGGGGAAGCCCCGTGATCTTGACGACGAACAGGTGCCATGGGTGGGTGTGGGGATACCCGGGAATTCCCGGAAGATCGATGCCTTCCACCCCTTCCAGACCCTTAAAATACCTTTCCGCCAGGACCTTTCTGCGGCCGTTCAGTTCGTCGAGTCTTTCAAACTGGGCGAGGCCGAGGGCCGCCTGGAGGTCCGTCAGGTTATACTTGAATCCCGGTTGGGCAATATCGTATTCGGGGTTTCCTCCCTTGCCGTAGCGCTTCCAGGCATCCCGCTCGATTCCGTGGAACCGAAGCAGCCGGAGCTTTTTCTCCAGTCCGGGATCGAAGAGGGTGATCATGCCCCCCTCGCCGGTAGTCACGTTCTTGATGGGGTGAAAGGAAAAGACGGCGGGGTGTCCGAACCCGCCCGCATGGATCCCCCGGCAGGTCGTCCCCGCGGCATGGGCGGCGTCCTCGATGACGACAAGGTCATGACGGGCCGCAATTTCGAGGATGGAATCCATGTCCGCCGGCGCGCCGGCGAAATGGACGGGAATGACCGCTTTCGTCCGGGCGGTCACCCGCTCTTCAATCCGCCGGGGATCGAGGTTAAGGGTGTCATAATGAACGTCGACGAAAACGGGCTTCGCCCCGGCCAGGGCGATCATGTTGATCGTGGAGGCGAAGGTGAGGGACGGGGTGATCACCTCGTCCCCTTCCCCGATTTCCAGGGCCTTGAGAAGAAGATGCATCCCCGCCGTCGCCGATGACAGGGAAAGGGCGCCTGTCGCCCCGGTGAGACGGCGGAAGGCCTCCTCGAAGGCGGCGCAGAGCGGTCCCGTGGTGATCCAGCCGGAACGGAGGCAGGCCGTTACTCTTTCAATCTCCCCTTCCCCGATGGACGGCCGGGAAAAGGGGAGGAAGTCCTGTCTTGCTTTCATGGTTCCTTTCCTGGAACATTTTCGCAGTGAGCGCGAAGAATGTAAAAAGCCCCGTTGGTCCAGAACTCCTCGACCCGGGGAAAGAGCTTCTTCAGTTCCTCCACCCGTTCGGGATACTGGGTCACCGTGTAAAGCGCCTTCTTCTCCCCGCAAAGGGCCGAAAAGGAGCGGGAGGTGAGGAAGAACCGGGATTTCTCATCGGGCGGCAACCGGTTCATACCATACTCCAGCTCGCCGAAATCGTCAACAATGGGGGTTCGGACATGGTTGTAAAAGTCGATCCCGTAAAGGGCGGTGCGAAACTGGTAGAGAGGCTCCCCCGCCGGAACGACTTCCCGGGCGGCTTGTGCGACGGACCAGGCCGATTTGTAGGGTTTCAGGAAATCCGCCATGGGAAAGACGAGAGACCCGAGGAAGAAAGCGGAAAGGAGATAAATGGTAAAAAACCAGGCCCCCCGGCCGAAACGCTCCATCCGGTAGGGAAGAACCGCCAGGGCCGCCAGGGCCAGGATCGAAGGGATCACCCAAAGCCACCAGTCATAGGAAATGAGAATCACCAGGTCCTGGCCGCCTTTGAAATTTTTCAGGAGGGGCAGGGAAACCAGGGCGGCGATGAACAGGGCGGACTGGAACACCACGGGCCACCGGCGTTTCGCCGAAGGGTCACGCCTCGGGGCCTTTCCCTCGACCCAGGTACCGAACCAGGCCCCGACGAGGACGGCCAGCGGGGGAAAGAGGGGGGCCGCATAGGGAATGAGCTTCGAGGAAGAGAGGGTGAAAAAGAGAAAAATAAAGAGAATCCAGGTGAGCAGGAATGACAGGGGGGAAACCGTTCCCGTGTCGGTCACCTCCCGGAACCGGGATTCCCGGACCACCCGCCAGAGGAAGGGAAGCCAGGGCAGGACACCGAGAATCACGACGGGAACATAGTACAATAAAACGTTTTCCCGCCCGTGCATGGTCGTCGTGTACCGGAGGAAGTGCTCCCGGACGAAGAAAAACCAGAGGAAATCACCATCGGCCCATTGAGCGAGGATCACCCATGGCAGAGCGATGAGAAGAAAAATCAAGCTTCCTGCGGGCGAAAAAAGCCTGAGAAGAAACGTCCATTTCCTCGTCACCAGAAGCCAGAAAAAGAGGATGGCGAAGGGAAATACGACCCCGATCAGGCCCTTGGTCAGGAAAGCCAGGGCGGAAGATCCATACAAAAGGTAAAGCCAGCGCTTAGGATTCCCCTCTTTTTCGATGAAGCGGTAGCCCGCCCAGGTGGCCAGGGTGACGAAGAATGCAAGAGGCATATCGAGAATATTGATACGCCCGATGAGGAAGTGATAGAGGGATGTGCCGAGGACGGCGGCGGCAAAAAGGCCCGCCCGGCGGTTGTAAAGGCGGCATCCCATGAGATAGGTGAGGAGGATCATCCCCCAGGCCGTAAGGCCCACCCAGAGCCGGGAGGCAAAGGAGGTCTCCCCGAAAAGCCGGAAGAAGAGGGCGGTCATCCAATAGGAAAGAGGGGGTTTTTCCAGGTAAACGACCCCGTGGAGACGGGGGGTGACATAATCCCCCGAGAGGTTCATCTCCTGGGGAATGGCACTGTACCGGCCCTCGTCCGGCTCCATGAGAGGCATGGCGGGCAGGAGGGCCCCGTAGAGAATGGCCGGAACGACGATCAAAACAAGTATCTTCTGCAAAATCCCCATGGCGGTTGAATTCATGGTCTCATCCCTGCCTGTGGTTCCCTCTTCTGCTTTATTTTCCCGTTCGTCCCCTGTCCGGGCCTCTTATACCAGAAAGACCGCGCTTCCTTAAGGATTATTTTCGCCTTTCCCGTTGATTTCATGGGCATAAACCTTTATTAAGGGAGAGGAATTCATCACGGGTCAAGAAAAGATGCATCTCATCATCGACGGCTACAACCTGATCCGCCAGTCCGAACCCCTCCGGGAAAAGGAGCGTTCGAGCCTGGAGGAAGGACGAAAGGCCCTGTTAAGGGTTCTCGCTCCGTACCGCAAAGCGAAGCACTGCAAAATCACCGTCGTCTTCGACGGGTGGCAGGAAGGCATGGGCCCGGAGGAACGGGACCGGCAGGAGGGAATCACGGTGATCTATTCCCGGAGAGGGGAAAAAGCGGACGACGTCATCATCCGCCTGGCGGAAAGGAAAGGGGAAGACATCGTGGTCGTCACCTCCGACCGGGCGGTGGCCAAGGCGGTGGAATCCCTCGGGCATACGGCGGTCTCCTCGCCCGATTTCGCTTCCCGTCTTTTCCTGGTCCAGGAGGGCGTTGGGCCCTCACCGGAAGAAGGGGAGGAAGAAGATCATGGTGGATGGCCCCCGTCAGGAACGAGAAAGAAAGGCCCCTCCCGGCGGCTCTCGAAAAAGAAAAAACAGCACCTTATCCGGCTGAAAAAACTCTGAACCGCCAAGAGCCGGTTTGCACCTGTGCCATTCATAAAATAAAATATTTAGACACAATCAGATACCAACCAGTACGAACCCGTCGTTTCGAGATCTTTCAGAATCCGACCGGGAGGGGGAAGCGGCCGTTATCGTCGAAGACCGTTACAGATGAACGTCCCCTGATTTCGTGTCCCGCCATGGCCGGGTTGCTCTTTGTCCGATGCTGGCGCTGGGAATCATTATGATCCTAAACATGATTTTTTTTTGGGGGGTGCAAAACGGCCTTCTAAGACAAAAAACGGGTAAAAATACAAGATATATCCTACGATATCAATTAGTTGTCATGATCCGACCCCGGCACCGCTGTGAAAGGCATAGCTGACTTCCCCGGAGGGAAAGAGAACGGCTATGGATATTCCGTCGCTGAGGATCGATGTGTGGCCGAACTGCTGCCACTGTCCGCTCATGTCGTTATCTGCCGAAGTGCCGCCGAGGATGGGAACGGCGGCACCCAGGTAGGCTTCGATGGCAATGAGAATTTATGTAATACTAAAAGTCTCATAATTGACTGGACAAGTCCTGTTCGTGAATTTTCTCCTCGTTCACGATATCCAATGCAACCTCAGACGTCTCCCAACTCTCTCAATGAATATGAGACTATTAGTAACAGGCGGCCAAGCCTGTCAATGGAATAATAACAGCGTTTTCATGTTTTTCATTGACGCCTTTTCCGACTTTTTCTATACTTCAACGCCAGTGAAAATGAACGGCGTTCCCCGGGCCTTTTTGAGCAGGCCGGGCGAAAGGTCGAAGGAGGCAGAAATCAGGTCATGAGGAAAGTGGGGATCATCGGATGGCGGGGCATGGTGGGTTCCGTTCTTATGGAACGGATGACCGGGGAGGGGGATTTCCGGTACTTCGAGCCGGTGTACTTCACCACGTCGCGGGTGGGTCAGGCGGGCCCGGACGGCGCGCCTCTTCTGGACGCCATGGACGTGGTAAAGCTGGCCCGGTTCGACATCCTTCTCACCTGCCAGGGGGGGGATTACACGAACGACGTCTTTCCCCGGCTGAAGGACACCGGGTGGAACGGATACTGGATAGACGCCGCCTCTTCCCTCCGGATGAAGGACGACGCCCTCATCATCCTCGATCCCGTCAACCGCGCCGTCATTGATAGAGGCCTGTCCCGGGGCATCCGGGTCTTCGCCGGCGGCAACTGCACCGTGAGTCTCATGCTCATGGCCCTCTCCGGTCTTTTCCGGGCGGGAGAAGTGGAATGGATCTCCTCCATGACCTACCAGGCCGCTTCCGGCGCCGGGGCCAACCACATGAAGGAACTGGCCGCCCAGATGCAGGCCCTGGGACTTGCCGTGAAGGGCAATCTTGAAAATCCCGGCTCCACGGCCCTGGAGATGGAGAAAACCCTCATCGGAAAGATGCGGGCCGGAGACCTGCCGGTAAAATTTTTCGGCGCCCCCCTCGCCGCCAGCCTGATTCCCTGGATCGACCGGGCGGTTGAAAACGGCCAGACCCGCGAAGAGTGGAAGGGATACGCGGAAACGAATAAGATCCTCGGCTTCGCCGAACCCATCCCCGTGGACGGGATCTGCGTCCGCGTGGGAGCCATGCGCTGCCACAGCCAGGGACTCACGATCAAGTTGAAAAGAGACATTCCGCTGCAGGAACTGGAGGCCCTGATCGCCTCCGACAACGAATGGGTGAAAGTCGTCGCCAACACCCGGGAGGCCACGGTGGCGGATCTCACCCCCACGGCCGTATCAGGAACCCTGACCGTTCCCGTGGGCCGGCTTCACAAGCTGAAAATGGGGCCGACCTTTCTGGGTGCCTTTACCGTGGGGGACCAGCTCCTCTGGGGGGCGGCGGAACCGCTCCGGCGGATGCTCCGGATTCTCCTGGAACACCTGGGCTGATTCTTTTCAACGGCACACGTCGAGGAGGAACCGTTCCAGGAGGATCTCCGGGTTTTTCCCCGTGGTTTTCATCTCCAGGTCCATGCGGGCGAGCCGGTCGAAGAGAGAGAGGGCCTCCTCGCGGCTGAAACGGAGGGCATGGCGGAGGGCCTGGAAAACCACATAGGGATGCTGGCCGAGAAAGCCTTTGTCCTTTTTTCCCCCTGCCGCCGCCAGGTTCTTGAGGCCGGGGTAAACGGACCGCTGGAAGGCCCGGTAATCCGTGTTTCCGGAAAAAGTTCCCGCCAGGCCCCGGTCCATGAAAATCCGGGCGTGCAGGATGTGCCGGATCTCCCGGACCACCATGGCGAAAACCATGAGAGGGGGTTCCCCCTTCCGGAAGAGGGCATCCAGGGCTTTCAGGGCCCGGGAGGCCTCCCTTTCCGCCAGGGCCCCGGTCAGGTCGAAGACGGTATACTCCTTCGTCTCCGTTGCGAGGGACTCCACGTCCTCCACATCCACCTTCCCCCGGTCACCGGCGAAAGACAGGAGACTCTCCAGAACGGTCATGGCCTCGGCCAGGCGATAGCCCGTCTTCTCGCCCAAAACTTCCAGGGCGTCCCCCGTGATCGATTTTCCCTGATTCCTCGCATACTCCAGGGCCACCCGACGGAACTGCTCCTTGATCCGCCCGTCTCCCTTCTCCTTCTCGAAAGCGAGAACAATCCCGCCCTCCACCATGATCTGGTAGAGCTTCTTTCTCCGGTCCACGGAAAGGGCGGAAAGGACGAGAATATGGTCCGGGGGAAGTCCCCGTTCAAGGATCTCCTCCAGCCGTCCTTCCCCTCCCTGCCCTGTTTTGACCTCCCAGCCCGAGACCTTCGCCTGCTCTAAAATGGGGGGAAGCCACCTTTCGACCGTCGCCGGGTCGTCGATACCCGCCGCCTTCTTCCATTCCTCCGGGGAAATGTTCCGCCAGTTTCCGTCCCGGAGATCCTCCAGGGACCATCGGACCATTCTGAGAAAAGTGGAAAAAGTCCGAAGAACCCGGGAAAGGTCTTTTCCCCCTTCCACCTGCGCCTCCATTTCGCGGATCAGGACGGGCATGGTCATCCTGGAATGGAAGAGAGAGGTATTTTTAACCGCCATGACTTTCCTCCCCGGCAGAAGGGGGACCGTGAGAAGGGCCTGGCAGAGGGCGGGAACGCTCGTCTCATCGCCGTCCATCAGGACGAGATTCATCTTCCGGTCCCTCTCGGGAACGAGAGCCTCGATAATCCGCTGAAAGGCCTCCTGGACGAGGTATCCCTCCTCCCCGTGAATGAGGAAGCAGGAAGGGACATCGCCCTTCCGGATCCGTTCAAGGACGTCATTCAGGCTCATACTGTTTCTTCTTCCGATCGGGAAAAATCACGAACATATCCTGCCATGGCCCCGGCCGGCCTTTCCGCCTTTTGCGAATGGACACCGGGCCGGTAAAAAACTCAAAACCCATTTTCCGGACGGTTTTATAAAAAGCGCCGGGGGCAAGGCGTCCGAATCCCCGAGGAACGGGGCGTACTGACCTCGTACGCCGCAGCGACGAGGGGTGAAGGGCAACGCAGCATGTGGGGCTTTTTACGGAACCGTTAAAGAATGACAAACTTCTGGATGTGTTTCAAGACCATTTTCGGGTCGTCGATCACCTGGATGAGGTCCACGTCCTCCGGTGAAATCTTCTTTTCCTTGAGCATGGTTTTCCTGAGCCAGGCCAAGAGTCCGCCCCAGTAATCGCTTCCCATGAGAACCACGGGAAAGCTCCTGATCCTCTTCGTCTGAATCAGGGTCAGGGCCTCGAAAAGCTCGTCCATGGTCCCGAAGCCTCCGGGCAGGATCACGTAGGCTACGGCATACTTGACGAACATGACCTTCCGGATGAAAAAGTACTTGTAGTCGATGCTGACATTGGCAAAAGGGTTGGGCTTCTGTTCAAAAGGGAGGCGGATATTCATTCCGACGGATATACCGCCTCCCTCAGCTGCGCCCTTGTTTGCCGCTTCCATGATGCCCGGCCCTCCCCCCGTGATCACGCTGAATCCATTGAGGGCGAGAAGCCGCGACAGTTCTTCCGTTTTCTGGTAGTACTCGTCTTCCGGGGTCACCCGGGCGGACCCGAAGATGCTGACGGCGTGCCTGACCTGTGAGAGTTCCTCAATGGATTCCACGAACTCGGCCATGATGCGGAAGATGCGCCATGACTCCTCCATGGAAATGGCATCCACAAGGTATTGCTTTTCCGGCATGTTTTTTACTTAAAAGCGTCTTCTCTTGCGGGCTTTCGCCATTCTTCGACGGGCTTCGAGGGCCTTCCTCTTGCGTTTCACCGACGGCTTTTCATAGGCCCTTCGGAGCTTCAGTTCCTTGAAAAGGCCGTTCTTGGAAAGTTTGTTCTTCAGGATCTTGAGCGCCTTTTCGACGTCGTTGTCGATTACCTTGACCTCCAAAAATATCCCTTCCTTTCCTTATACATTCCATAACCCGCGGGAACCGCAGGGATCCTCCCTATGACAGGGCATACCGCTTGTCAATCAAAATCTTCCGCCATGGGCTTCGGTTTTCAAGAGGGATCATTCACGGACATCGGCGAACTGCCGGAGCGTCTCGATAAAAAGCCGGTTTTCCTCTTTCTTCCCCACGGAAACCCTGAGGCAGTGACGGAGCGATTCCGGGGCGGAAAACCCTTTGACCAGAATACCCCGCTTCACCAAGGTCTTATATAACCTATCTTTGTCGATATCACAACTAAAAAGGATGAAATTCGCATCGGAACGCCAGGATCGGATTCCCGGTATTTTTTTCAATTCTTCGAAGAGGACCGCCCGTTCCGTCACGATGGCCCGGACCTGCCGGTTCAGCTCCTCCTCGTGATCCAGAAGGGCCGTCCCCACCGCCTGGGTCAGAGCATTCAGGTTATAGGGAAGCCGGACCTTGTTTAACTCCCGTAGAAAATCGGGGGCCCCGATAAGAACGCCGAGCCTGAGGGCGGCGAAACCGATCTTGGAAAAAGTCCGGAGGATCACCAGGTTTTCCCGGTCCCTGATTTCGGGGAGAAAGGAGTTCCCGGAAAAGTGAAAATAGGCTTCGTCGACCACCACGATCCCTTTCGCAGTGTCGAGGACTTCCGCCACTTTCGCCCGGCTGAAACAGTTTCCCGTCGGGTTGTTCGGGTAGCTGAGGAAGACCATGTCGGGGGTTTCCCCGGCGATCCACCGGGACCCGACATCGCCGGGCAGATCGAAGGACCCGTCGAGGGGCATTTCGATCACCCGGTGCCCCAGGTTGACCGCCGTAATTTTGTACATGGCGAAGGTGGGAACGGGCACCAGGACCCCGCCGCCGGACCGCGTCCGAAGGGCCGCCAGAAGAATCTGGATCAGTTCGTCCGAACCGTTCCCGAGCATGATCCAGTCCGCGGGAACGTTTAGGTGGCGGGCCAGCCGGGCTTTGAGCTGCCGGGCCTCCGGGTCGGGATACCGGTTCAGGAAGACCGCCTTCAGCGCGTCATGAAGCATCTCCCGGACTTCGGGAGAAAGGTCGTGGGGATTTTCGTTGGCATCGAGCTTGACGGGACAGTCGGACAGATCGATGCCATAAGCCTTCTGGTTCAGAATTTCCGTCTTTATAAGCCTTCGAATGTCCATTTGTTTCCCTTTCCCTCCAGATTCCAGGCGTCGGTCCCGTATTTCCCCTCCCGGAGCTCCCGGGCCAGGGCCTCCTCTTCCCCGGTCAACGATCCCGCTGCCGGAGGAATGCCGAGAATCTCCCCGAAACCCGAGCAAAGAGAGGATATCACCGCTTCCCGGCCGACCGCCCCGAGACCCTCCCCGCGAAGGGAGGTGACCTGGTCCGCCACGGCTTCCCTCCCGCCGGGGGCCGCACGCTTCAGCAGCCGGTCGGGTAGATCCCGGTCAAAATCCATGAGGAGGGATCCCTGCTGCAGGAAAGCCCCCCGGGACCGGAATTGGGCGCTCCCGCAGATTTTCCTCCCTCTCACGAGAATCTCGTAGCGGGAGGGCCTGGCAAAGCAGAAAGCATCGCGGTTGAGTTCCCCGGCGCCGCCTGCATCGCCGGACATGGACAGGGCCAGCCCGATCCCCGCCAGGCCCCGGATGAGACATTGCCCGATAAACCGGTAGGTCTCCGTCAGGCCGCCGGAAAAGAGCGGCCCGTCCGTTCTGCCCGTGACGGAATAACACAGATCTCCGTCGTGAATGACGGCCTTTCCTCCCGTGGGCCGCCGGACCAGGGCGACACCCTCATCGAGGCAGGCCTTCAGGTTGACTTCCCGGCAGACGTCCTGAAAATATCCGATGGAAACGGTCCTTCGGGTCCACCCGAAAAAGCGGAGTGTCGGCGGACTTCTTCTTCGATCCTGGAGGCGGAACAGGGCTTCGTCCACCGCCATGGCCTCGAAAGGATCCCAGGAGCGAAAGGGAAGGAGCCGCCAGGATTCCACGGCCTGTCAGTCGGCCTCTCCGTCTGCTTCCACGAAATCCTCGTAGCCCTCGGCGTCGAGAAGATTGTCCAGTTCGCTCGGGTCATCCATCTCGACGACAATCATCCAGCCCGTGTCGTAGGGGTCGCTGTTGATGATCCCGACATCATCCGCCAGGTCGTCGTTCACCACGACCACCTCCCCGCTCACGGGGGAGATGAGTTCCGTCGTCGTTTTCGTGGATTCGATGACCCCGAAGGATTCATCCTGTTCCACATAGGTATCCACGGCGGGGAGCTCTATGGACAGAATCTCCCCGAGCTTTTCCTGGGCATGATCGGTAATCCCGATGGTGGCCTGGTTCCCGTCCACCCGCACCCAGGTATGTTCACGCGTATAAAGCAGATCTTCAGGAAAAACCGCCATTGGTTAAGCCGCTACCTCCGCTTTGTTTTTCATGCGCCCGCCCGTATTCACCGGCAAGTCCCGTCCGGCACCGCGGGACAGCCCCGGGAAAGCGTTATGGAAGAATCATCAGATCCTTTGGCACGGAAGAAAGAATTTCGCAACCCCCTTTTTTCACCAGGAGAAGGTCCTCGATCCGCACTCCGAATTTCCCGGGAATGTACACCCCCGGTTCGACGGTGATCACCATGCCCTCTTCAAGAACCCCGTCGTCCCGGGAAGACACCCGGGGGGCTTCATGGACTTCCAGTCCCACCCCGTGGCCGGTGCCATGGGAAAAAAAGGGGCCGAATCCCGCTTTGTCAATCCATTCCCGGGCGGCTCTGTCCACATCCCGGCAGGCGGTCCCCTCCCGGACCCGGTCAACGGCCCGGTCGTGGGCCTCTTTCACCACCCCGTAAATCTCCGCTTTCTCCGGCGACGGTTTTCCCAGGGCCACGGTGCAGGTTTCATCGGAAGCATACCCTCCCACGACAGCCCCGAAATCGAGAACCACGAGATCGCCGGGACCCATGGGGACCCTTCCCGGCCTCCCGTGGGGGAGGGCCGTTTTCCCGCCGGAAACGACAATGGTTTCGAAAGCGGGCTTTTCGCTGCCCCGGAGTTCCATCTCCCGCTCAAGGCGGCGGGCGACATCGATCTCCATGACCCCCGCCCCCATCGCCTGGACGGAAGCGAGAAAGGACTCGGAAGCAATTCCCGCCGCCCGGCGGATGTATTCAATCTCCCGCCGGTCCTTGATTTTCCGGAGTCCCCCTAATTCCTTCCCGAGAGGCTTCAGGCGAACCCGCTCCCCCAGGGCGTCCCGAAGAGCGAAATAGGCGTCGCAGGTCAGGGCGGAGGCTTCAAAAGCCACTTCCGTCAGGTCCCGCTCCCCGATAAACCGGATGAGGCCCTCCAGGCGGTCCCGGCAGGGAAACACCTCGATCCCGGCCGTTTCTTCCCCCGCCTGGGTGGTGTACCGGCCGTCCACCAGAAGGACGGCGCTTTCCGTTCCGATGAAGAGGGTTCCCTCGCTCCCCGTGAATCCCGTGAGATAGCGGATCCCCGGTCTGTGAAAAAAAAGAACGCCCCCGACGGACCACGGGAAAAGGTTCTTCCGGACCGCGTCAAGCCTCCCCGGAAAGGGTTCCGCCGTCTCGCCGCCCTTTCTTTCAGGCATCGGACCGTGCCCCCGGGGCTGCAGCGGTCTTCCGTTTCTCCAGCCGGCCGAGCCAATGAGACAGTTCCCCGAGAACCCGCTCCCGTCTATTCTGCCGTTCCCGGATCGTTTCCTCCAGTTTCCCGAGGCTCTCCCGAAGGGGCCCGTTTCCGGGATCGCCGGACAGGAGTTTTTTCAGAACCGACCGGGCCAGCTCATAATGGCCCTGTCGAATGTAAAGATCCGCCATCGTCGGGGTGAGGATTTCCTCGGGAATGGTTGCGTTGTCTTCGCCTTTCTCCTCGTCGCCGAAATCTTCCCCGCCCCGGAGATCCCGGGGCTCCCGCGGGCCGTCCCGGTCGATCCAGCGGACTTTTCCCGAATTCAGAAGAGAACTTTTCCGGTAGCTCTCCATGGCCTCCCGGATCATGCCCTGCCGGGCGAACATGTCCCCTCCGTAGCGGTAAAAGAGCCCCCAGCCTTCCTCGATCCGCTCCATGGCTTCAAGGTGCCGGAGGGCCTCCTCCTTCCGCCCTTCCCGGGCAACGCAGAGGGCCAGGGCCAGACAGGCGGCGCCGTCACCGGGACAGGCTTCCCGCCTTCGTTCCGCCTTGTCCCTGACAGCCTCCCAGTTTCCCTGGAGGATCAGGATTTCCACAGCGGTGATAAATCCCTCGAGATCGGCAATGGCGGAGAGTGTCTTTTCCATGATATTCTTGTAATTCACTGGATTTGCAGCCGATGAGACTGCGGCTTAGCACAGGGGTCATGGGGTGTCAAGGAGGAAAATACGGATGAAAGAACACCATGACCTTCTTTACCAAAAACAATTTGACCGTTGACTTCCCGGTTTGAGGAAGGTAAAGATGCGTTGATTCAATGGCGGAAAGGGTTTCCCCTTTCGCCTGTCACCTGTCTATTCTTATACAGAAGGAACCGGTAATAATTCAAGGAATAATCCGGAGGACCCGATGAAACTCCAGGCCGTAAAATATCTTTTCATCACTTTTCTTCTTCTTTCCAACGTCATGGCCTCGAAAATCATCACGTTGTTCGGTTTGATCCTTCCGGCGGCGGTCATCGCCTACCCGGTGACCTTCCTCTTCACCGACGTGGTCGCCGAAGTGGAAGGAAAGATCAGCGCCCGGCGGCTTGTCATGACGGGGTTCTTCATGTCCCTTGTCATGGTGGCCCTTCTCTGGGCCGCCCGGCTTCTCCCCCCCGCGCCCTTCTGGACCTTTCAGGAGTCCTGGGACCGGATACTGGGCGCCACGCCCCGGATCGTTTTCGCCTCCATGCTCGCCTACCTCGTCTCCCAGAACCACGATGTCTGGGCCTTTCACTGGTGGAAGGAGAAAACGGGCGGGAGACACCTCTGGCTGCGGAACAACCTCTCCACCCTGGTTTCCCAGCTCATCGACTCGGCCCTTTTCATCGTCCTGGCCTTCTGGGGACTCTACCCCCCGGCGGCCATCGGGAAGATGATCCTCGGCCAGTACGCCGTCAAGGTGGCCATCGCCCTCCTTGACACGCCTTTCTGCTACATGTTAGTGAGGTTCTATGAAAGAGATACTCGAAACCATCCCCAATAACTACCGGGAGCGGGACTACGAGGTGGACATCCGGTTCCCCGAATTCACCTGCCTGTGCCCCATGACGGGCCAGCCCGATTTCGCCGTGATCGTCCTCCGGTACGTCCCCGGAGAACTTCTCGTGGAGCTCAAGTCCCTGAAATTTTACCTCAACGCCTACCGGACAAAAGGGATCTTCCACGAGGAAGCGGTGAACCGGATCCTTTCCGATTTTGTCGACAAGGTCCAGCCGAAAAAAGCGGAGGTGACGGGAGCCTTCAATGTCCGCGGAGGCATCCACACCACCGTCCGGGCATCTTTCCCGGCGGCGGGTTGAGAATCTTTTCCTTGGGGAGCGCCACGAAACAGGGAAGCGAGGGATTTCGGTGGTTCATGCCGGAGACCGGCACGTTTTCCCGGGGCTGAAGCCCCGGCCTGAATCTGACAATCGTCATTCTTCAAACAACAATCGCCAGCCATCAATCATCAATCCAAAGCCTTTCAGGGTCGCTTTTTAGACCATTGAAATTATTTCCGTCATAATTAAGTATACTGTCCCCGGAATAACCCGCTTCGTCAACCCTGGCGTAGACTTTCGTCATTATTAAGTATCCTGTCCCCGAATAAAAAAGGCCTCTCATGATGAGAGGCCTTTCGCCTTTTCATTTTCAGTTCAGGGTTTATACCGCCGTTTTACGGCACCAGGGGAACCTGGACGATGATGCCCTTGGCGCCCCACCGGCCGAGGTCGTCCTGGACCCGGAGGGTCACGGAGTGGAAGGCCCCGGGGATGTAAGGATAATTGATCTCCACGCTGCTGTCCGTGCAGCCGTCCGTCGTGTCGAAGGTGTTATTGACGGGCGTGACCCCGTCGAGCCAGAGGCCTCCCTGGAAGGTCCAGTTCCAGAACACGAGGTCCAGACTGCCGGGATTCACGGTACAGGAATCACCATCGGCATCCTCCGAATCATCCGTAACGGTGAACCGGTAGTAATCGTCGCCATCGCCAAGTAAATCGACTTGCTTACCGTCGTAGGACACCGTGAAGTCCGCCACGGGGGCAATGGGGGCCGTCGTGGGGGCCGCCACCGTCACCGCCATGACCACTTCGTCCGTCTCATCGGCGCTGTTTGTCACCTCGAGGCGGACCTCGTAGGTCCCGGGGCTCCCGAAAGAAACCGTCCCGGGGTTTTCGGCCGTCGATGTTGCCGGTGTGCCGCCGGCGAAGATCCAGCTCCATCCAGTGATCGTCGTTCCCGTCGCGGCCTCCGATGCATCGGTGAAAAGGACGCGGTCGCCGTCATCCATGTCTTCATAATCAAAGTCCGCCGTGGGTTTTGTTATGGAGCCCTCCCCCGTTGCCACCGGCACGGCCTTGCCGACGATATGGGTATTGCCGAGGTTGTTCGTCACCTTCAGGGTCACGAGATAGGTGCCTGCCGAGTTGAAGGTGATGACCCCGGGAAACTGGCCGTTGAAGGTCGCCGTCGTGGCATTTTCAAATGTCCACTCCCACTTGGTCAGCCATGTGCCCGATACGGCCGTTGAGGTGTCCGTGAAGAGGATCTTGGTTCCCCCCATGGATTCATAAGAAAATTTCGCCGTGGGGATCGTGTTCGTATAGGGGATCGTCACCAGCTTGAGGACCGTGTCGCTGTACCCCTGGTCGTTCGTGACCGTCAGCTTTACGAGGTATTTGCCGGGACCGGGGCAGAATTGAACGATCCCCGGGTACTCCGCCGTAGACGTTTTCGGATCGCTGAGTTCATCGAACTCCCAGAACCAGGAGGTGATCACCGTCCCCTCGGGGGTGGTGGACTTGTCTGTGAAATAGACTCTGTAATTCTCGCCCAGGTCCTGGTAGTCGAAGTCGGCCGTCGGCAGGGCCAGGGAGGTGACGGTGATGTTCACCGAGTCGGAGGTGCACAGGGAATCGGGAACCGCCGCCACGATGGTTTCCGTCCCGATGGACCGGGCGACCGTGTAGGTGGTCGTGGCGATGCCGCTTCGTGTCGTCGCCGAGGTGGGGAAAACGGACCCCCGGCCGGATGAGACGGCGAAAAGAACCATCTGGCCGTCTTCAACGGCCTCGCCCTTGGCGTTCGCCACGAAGGCCGTAACGGTGCTCCGGCTCTCCCCGTCGGCGGGCAGGGTCGCCGGGTCCGCCACCAGGATCAGGGTCCTGGTTTTATAGGGGGAATCGGGGAGGTTGCACTGCTCCGTCTCCAGGTAGGGGAGCCAGAAAGTATAGGTGGACCGGGTTTCCGTCCCGAAAACGAGGGTGCTTGCCGTGATCTCGTCCTCGATCCAGGCCGCCGACGTCTTGACATAGGTCAGATCGAAGACGGCCGTTCCGTCCTCGCCCGTGTAGACCGTCCCGGGAATGGATCCCGCCGCCGTGGCGGGAGGCGTCAGGGAATCGTCGCCGTTCACGTCCTCCCCGGAATCCATCAGACCGTTCCGGTTCACGTCCTCGTTGTAGAGGATGCAGGTCTGTTCCGGCCGGCACTTGTTATCCTCGTACTCGTACCAGTATCCTGTCGCCCACCGGCGGGGCCAGGCACTCAGGGTGACGGCCGCTCCCGATACGCCCTTCCCGCTTGCATCGGTCACGAGGACCGCCATGGGAAGCTTGTAGTAGGTGTCTTTCCCGGTTTCGGTAACGGTCTCGATGGTGCTCCCCCGGGAGATGATAACGGACCCTGCCGCGCCGCCGATGATGATCTCCACGAAGCTGGGCGTCACGGAGGACATCCCGAGAACGGAGGCGATGACTTTCACGCCCTTGTTCCCGGAACTCACCGAGCCGGCCGTGAAGGTCGCCGTCGCCTGGCCGGCATCGTTCGTGTAGGCGATGACCGGAGACACGTATTCCCCGCCGCCCGTGGTGGTGGTGCCGTCCAGGGTGAAGAGGACCGGCACGTCGGGGACCACCTGGCCCGCGGCGTTCCACACCGTCGCTTTCAGAAGCGCCGAATTGGTGACGCCGCCGGTGCTGGGATCGATCACCCGGCTGTTCGTCTGGAGGGAAATCCGGGAGGCGCTGCCCGCCGCGGCGGAAACGACCACCTGGATGGAATCGGAAACGGAGGGATCGGCGGCATCGGACACCAGAATGGTCGCCACCCCGGCCTCGGTGGCCCGGAAGACCGCCGACGACTGACCGCCGGAAACGGGCACCGTAATCACCTGGCCCGTCGCTCCCCCACCGGAGAAAGACCCGAACGTCGTGGCGAACTGGACATTGGCCTGGGCGGGCGCGTTGACGATGACGGGAAGGTTCGTATTGGTCAGAATCCCCGTCGGGTTCTGGGCCGGCGAAATGATGCCGAAGTCCTGGCTGGGATTGCTCACCTGGAATTCACAGGTTGCCCGGGCGCCCATGGACTCGGCGGTGATCGTCACGGCCCCGGTGCTCAGCGCCGAGACCTGGATCACAAGAGTGCCGTTGATGTTGGTCGTTCCCGTTTCAGCGGAAAGGGAAACCCGGGCCGCCGGGTCCGCCGCGATGGTCACCGGAGCGCTGGCCACGGGGCTCGACTCGGCGTCTCTCACCGAGATGGTGAGTGTCACGGGGCTCCCGCCGATCTTGAGATTCGTGGAGGAGGGGCTGAGAAGGACTTCCGTCCCCTTCGTCTGGACATGAATGACGGTGCTGAGAGAGGCCACCCGGGCCGTCAGGGCGACCAGTTTGTTCGCCCGGTCGTCCCCGGTGGAAAAGACCACCGAGGCCTGGCCGGTGTCTCCCGTCGGAACCGACGCGGCGCTCAATTGCCCCCCGTCGGCGCTGAAGGAAACGGCCACGCCGGAAATGACGGCGTTATTCTGATCCTTGACGGTGGCCGTGACTGTCGCGCTGTCCGAACGGCTCGTCAGAACCGTCGTTTTGGAGAGGGCCAGGGTGAGGGAGGCCGGAACGGGCGTTGTCGCCGTAAACGTGACGGACACCTGCTGGGACACGTTGTTGGACCGGGCCGTCACAAGGGCGGTACCGGGCGAGGAACCGGCGATGAGGGAAACGGTGGCCACGCCGGTGTCGTCGGTCGTTTTCCCCTGGATCTGAGTGGTGCCGCTGCCGAAGGTCCCGAGGGTGGTGCTGAAGGTCACATAGGTCCCCGCGGGAACGGGGGTTCCGGCGGAGGTCACCATGGTCGCCTGGATCATGCAGGATTTGCCGGGGTTCGCTTCGATGCTCTCCGGGGAGGCCTCGAGGACCATGGCGGTGGTCAGGGATGCATCGCCGGAGTCTTCGTCGCCACCCCCTCCGGACCCGCACGATATGAGCATGGCGGCGGTTAAAAGGAGTGGAAGCAGATAATAAAGGACGGTTTTCCCAAATCCTGATCTCGACATTCTAAAACCTCCCCCCAGGGTTTCTCAAGGACTAATAAAATATTTTTTTATAATAATCAACAATAATTTACGGTTTTGCTTCCTGGACAATCCGGGGCGTCACGAAAATGAGAAGCTCCTTCCGGTCCTTCACCGTGGTCCGGGTCTTGAAGAGCCACCCGAGGACGGGAATCTTGGAAAGCCACGGAACGCCGCTTTCGGCCGTCGTTTCCGTCGTCTTGTAAATGCCGCCGAGGACGATCGTATCCCCATTGTTCACGACGATGGTCGACTCCACGCTGCTCGCCACCAGGGGCGGGTTTTCCGAATTGGCGTTGACCTTGTTCCAGTCGGCGTACTTGTTCGAGGCGTTCACTTCCATGGAAATCATGCCGTCGGGGGTGATCTTGGGTTTCACCTGAAGCTCGAGCTTGGCATCCTTCATTTCCACATTGTAATTTCCGTCTTTGTCCCGGACGACGTAAGGAATTTCCTCCCCCTGGCCGATGACGGCCTTGACGTTGTCGAGGGTCGTTACCTTTGGGGAGGAAATGATTTTCCCGTCTCCCGTCGCCTCCAGGGCGGAAAGCGAGGCATCGAGAATATATTTGCTCGAACCCGTGATCAGCCCGATGGTGGGAGCGGCCAGGTCGGCAACGGACGGGAAATTGACGGCCACATTGCTCTTCGTCAGCCCGATGTCCCCCGGGAGCGTGGTGACCGTTCCGCTCGCGGCCGTCCCGATGAGAAATCCGAAATCCCGGCCGTTCCAGGTATCCTGATACCCGTATCCCCACTGGATCCCCAATTTCTCCGTGAAGTTCGTGTTAACCTCCACGATCTTGGCTTCGATGGAAATCTGGTGGATCTTTCCTTCCGCCACATTCTTCTTCAATTCCTCCTCTTCCGCCTTTTTCAAGAGTTCCAGGGGAAAAACGGTGATCACCGACCCGGACAGCTTCTTCCCGAGACCGTTGACTTCCAGGGCCGTGTCGAGGGCCTGGTCCCAGGGGACATCCAGAAGCCGGATGGAAACCTTCCCCTTGACCTCGGGGCTCAGGACGATGTTGGCGCCGCTCACTTCGGAAATGAGCCGGAACAGGGCCTGGATGTCGGCATTCTGAAGATCGATGGACACCTTCCGTCCGGCATAAGGAGAAACCGGGCCTTTTTCAGCCGGGCCGGCCGGCCGGATCCCCTTTTCCGACGGGGTTTCCACCCCTTTCACGGGGGACGGGGAAACCGCCATGCCGGCGGCAACGTCCCGGGGAGTATTGAAATCCAGGACGATCCGGCCGTCTTCTTCCAGAACATGGTAGGGGACCATCCGGTCCAGGACGACGAGAATCTCTCCCCGGGGCTTTCCGTCCTCTGTCATTTCCGATGCAACGACATGACGGACATGGTCGAGCTTTCCTTCCCCCGTCTTTCCGAGCCAGCGCATGGGAACCGTCACGCCATGGAGCCGGACGGTAACGCCGGGGGCCGAGGCGGGAAGGACGTCGAACGGGGCTTTCCCGTCCAGAAGCAGGACCACCCGTTCCTTTCCCTGAAACCGCTCGAGGAGGACCCCGTCCAGGGAAAGACCGTCCTTCACCGTTTCCTGTCCCGCCGCGGAAGGTTGGGGCGCCGCGGAAGGCGTCCCCTCAATCCTTCCGGAGGAGGCGCAGCCGGCGAGCAAAAGGCAGACGAGGACGAAACCGATGGGGGTGAAAGATGCTCTTTTCATGGTTTTTCACCATCTGTGTTCTCACTGTATAGATCCAGGACAACCCGGTTCTTCTGTTTCTCTCCCGAGGGACCGTACAGGGTCTCCTCAATGACGACCTGACTGACTGATATGGCCATGACGCGCCCCTCGTTGGGCCCGATCCACATGCCCCTGGACAGGGTATGGAATTTTCCGTCCGGATCCTGGATCATGGCCATGCGCTTCTTCCCCGAGACGGCGATTCCGAGAAGCTTCAAGTCCCCGATATTATACTTCTCCAGGGGGGATAGAGGCCGAACTCTCGTCTTGTGCTCCCTGTCGGTCCGGAGAAAGGATTCAAACGGATCGGCCCCCTTCATCTCCTTCGCGGAGTCCCCGAAGGCCCCCCTGCCGGAAGGCGCCGCCAGGATCAGAACACCCAGAAGAACAAGGACGGCCAGGGCGGGAATGCGCCTAAGTCTGTCCTTCCCGTTTTTCTTCCTCACCATCTTTCGTCTCCACGAACATGTAGGTGTTTATCAGGCAGCTGGCCGTCAGCCCGCCGCCCGTATCCTCCCGACCCCGTGAAATAGCGAAATCGGTAACGTTCACCACCCGGGAAAGGGCAGCCACCTTGTCGAAAAAATTCCAGATCTCCGTATACTTTCCCCTGACAGTGATCTTGACGGGGATCTCCGCATAGAACTCCCGGGTCGCCGGGGGCAGAGGTTCTAAAAGAAGGAATTCCAGACCCTCGCTGCGCCCCGCCGTGGAAATCGCCGTCATGAGACCGGGAATTTCTTTCTGCTCCGGCAGCTTCTGGATAACCACGGCGAATTCCTTCTTCAGCTCCTCGATCCCTTTCCGGTAACGGTCCATCTCACCGAGCAGCTTTTCCTTTTCGGCCACCCTCGCCTCCAGGGTGTCCCGTTCCACTCCCAGGGATTCCTGCCGGTCCAGAAGGGGCTGGAGGAAATAAAAATAATAGAAATAAAGCACCAGAAGGAGTCCCAGGACACCCAGAAGGATCTTCCACATAAGGGGCATGTTCCGGACATCTTCCACCGAGAGGGCCATCTATTCTTCCTCGAACTGACAGGAAATCATGAAATTCATCAGTTTCACCCCCTCCAGAACGGCCTGTTTTGCCGAAAGGAGATCCACGGACCTGAAACGGCCCGTTCCCTCTAAATTATTCATGAAATCGGCTACAATGGCGTTGTTCAGCGCCATTCCCTCCACCCGGACGGCATCGCCGCTCTTCGAAAGAAACGTCAGCCACATCTGGCCCTTTGGCGTTTGTGTCGAGAACAGGCTTAAAAGGCCGGCGGACTGGGTCCGCCCTTTTTCGAGTTTTTCGATGACGCCGATCTTCTTCTTGAACGTGTCGGCGTCCATTTTATATTGATCCAGGTCCGAGGTGATTTTCGTGAGGAGCACCAGGCGGTTTCTGGCCTGTTCCACCTTTCCTTCGAGACGGTCCAGGCGCAGGACCATGAAGACATGAAAAGAAAGAAGAAGGACGGCAAACGCTAAACCCGCGGCGGCGAACAGAAGGATGAGGCGTTTTGCCTGCTCCTTTTTCTTGAACTCCCAATACGGCAGAAGATTGATCCGGATCATCGGTCGTCCATCCTTCTCAACGCCAGTCCCACGGCGGGTACGGCGACGGATCGGATTTCATCCAGGTAAGGCCCCGGGAAAAGTTTCGGATCACACTGTATCCTCTGGAACGGATCGAAGAAATTCACATTCGTGTGCACCCGGCCGGCCAGGGATTCCCGGATACCGGAAATCTTCACGGCGCCGCCGCTGAGCAGCACCTGGCGGATGTGAGGCTCCATGGCGGTGGAGCTGTAATAATCGAGGGACCGCTCGATTTCCGCGAGGAGCGGCTCGGCCAGGGAGATCGACCGTTCTCCCCGTCCTGCAGGACTTTTCCCCTCCACCGCGGCCTGTTCCACTTCTTCAAAAGAAATCCCCTCCTCTTTCCGAAGGGCCTCCGTTATGAAATCGCCGCCCATGGGAAAACTTCGGATCAGAGCGGACACACCGCCCCGGAGAACGTTCACCGTGGTAATGGAAGCCCCGATGTGAACGAGGGCATCCACATCCATGGATTCGAAATCGTAGTTTCTTTCATAGGCCGTTTCGAGGGTGAAGGCGTCCACATCGAGGATGACCACCTTCCGCCCGCCCTGCTCGATGGCGTCCAAATACCTCTCCACGATTTCCTTTCTTGCCGCCACGATGATGACATCCATCTGGTTCGGGTTGAAAGGGCTCTCCCCGAGGATGTAGAAATCGAAATTCACATTTTCCACCGTTTCGAAGGGGAGGTATTTTTCCCCCTCATCGGTGAGAAGGGCCCGGAGGTCCTCTTCCTCCATTTTCTGAAACGCGGCCTTTTTGACCACGACGGCCGTGCCCGGAAGAGCGGCCGCGATCCGGGCGGCCCGGCACCCCGACTTCCGAAACACTTCCGAAACGGCCTGGGCGAGTTTACGGTCGTCCCGGACGAGGCCGTCTTCGATCACCCCCCGGGGAAGGGCGACCTGCTCGTATACCTTCATCACGGACCCTTTGGAACCATCGGTTATTTCAACGAGTTTTACAAAGCGGGAACCGACATCCAGTCCGGCGATCCGGTCTTTTCTGGAAAACCAGCTTTTCATGAAATGATCCGCCCCCTATCGACGGGTTTTCCGTTACGATTTTATTTACCTATTTTGCACAAGGAGTTCTATTTTTTCAAGTATTTATTTGCATACGTTAATTTCTTTCTTCAAAAAAAACCCGCCGGTAGAAACAGGGCCGGCTCCGGGCGCACGGAAACACCACGCGGCGCAAGAAAAGCAAGGGATTTCAACGGCCGAGGCCATGGACGCCAAAGACAGCCCCCCCAGGAAAGACAGTCCCGGACCATCTCAAGGCGGAGGTGAAAACACCAGGATATCGATGACGGAGGGGTGAAAAGACGACGGGAAGGTATCTCAAAGAGCTTCGGTAGCCTGGCGATCCGCCTGCGGCGGACCCATGGCTTTGCGTCCTGTCCTCACGGACAGTTTGCCTTTATCGACTCTTTACGGCTTCGTGAAAAGCGCCATATGCTGTGTTACCCTTCATCCCTCGTCACTGCGGCGTACCGGTCGGTACGCCTCGTTCCACGGGATTCGGGCGCCTGGCCTCCGGCGCTTTTCACGAAGCCGTCTGAAAGTGAACCTTTAACGACTCTTTACGAGTTTGTCACTCTCAAATCACGAAAACGCACAAAGAATAAAAAGTTTGGGGCCGTTTGTCAATCTTTTTCAGGAGGGACAAACCGGTAAACCCGGTCCTCTTTCCGGACCATGCCGAGATCCCTCCGCGCCACCTGTTCGATGTAAACAAGATCGTCCCGAAGAAGCAGCACTTCTTCTTTCAACTCCTGATTTTCCTTTACGGTCATTTCATTGAGCCTCACCAGGGTGGAAAGCTTCCCCTCCAGGGCGCGGAAATTCTTCCACTGGCCGGCCAGGAAATAGAGGGACAGGCCGGAAACGAGAAAAAGAAACAGGGCTGTCCATTTCCGCCAGTTCACGGGCCTTTCTCATCCTCCGGCACCGAAGGAAGGGTCCATGGGGATTCTCCGAGGAAAAATTCTCCCCGCTCGATCCATTCCTTCAACAGGGCGGCGATCTCCCGGGCCTTTAAATAGCTGGACAGGGGGGCCGCCGGAATCTTCTTTCCATTGACCGTGACCAGGCCGCTACGCAGGTCTTTGAAGGTGACCTCTCCCAGGCTTTTGGGATAGCCGCTCGGGTAATCCATTCCGTAATCGAAGACGTTCATGACGATGTCTTCGTCCCGGACGGCGGCATGCCGGGCCATGTCCTCATTGAGGAGCGGTATGGGTACCCCGATTCCCACGTAAAGAGAGACACCGTAGCCGAGAATGCTCGCGCCGACGAGCCACTGGGGGGACATCTCCTTCAGGTTCCCGATGACCGCCAGGGTTCCCGCGCCTTCCCGGGGGACGCCTTTCTCCGTCCTCGAAACATGAGGATTGTGCTGCGTTCCCGGCCAGGCCACATATCCCTGGGCACCTCCCAGGAAAATCCGCGTCCCGATGCCGATGGACCGGTAATAGGGATCGTTGAAGAGAGGGGAAAGCTGGCCGGAGGTGGAATAGTTGACATTGGCCATGCGGGGGCGGAGCACGCCCATGTATGTGTAGATCGTCTTGTCCGACAGATTGACGGCCACGTTATAATTCTGGTAGGCATTCCTGGGGTTGAAGAGGATGGCGTCCCGGAGGTCCCGGAGGGTGATGTTCTTTTCGAATCTCCTGGAAGGATAACAGTCCGTCCCGTAGCCCTCCGCCCGGAGCCGGATGATGTTTCCCGCAACAAGGTCCTGTATCACGTGTCCCCCGCCGTAATTGAACTCGCCGGGATAAACGCTGTTGAGGGGATCCCCTTCCACCACCTCGGCGGCTCCGATGTAGCAGTCCACGGCGGCGATCCCGCCGTAAGCGGGAACGTCGTTCAGCCAGACCCGGCTTGCCTTGATCCTCGGGGCGGGGTGACCGAAGTTGAGAAACGACCCGGAGGAACACATGGGACTGAAAGTCCCCGTGGTCACCACATCCACTCTTCGGGCGGCTTCGACCTCCCCGTGACGGTCGACGATGTCGATGATTTCCTCGGCGGTGACCACGACAGCTCTCTTCCGGCGGATCTTTTCGTTGATTTCCCGATAGGTTTTGGTCACTTTAAAGGACTTCATGCTTCAAGCCGCTCCTTCCTCGCAATTTCGAAAATAAAGCCCGCCGGGGGGAAAGCGACCCTTCAGGGTCTTCTGCATCATCCGAACGGCCAGGGCCCCGAAGAACGGGGCCATCCCTTTCTCCTCAGCCGGTCCCCGTGTGTCCGAATCCCCCCGAGCCGCGGGCGGTATCGCCGGGGTCCGTTTCCGGATCCCACAGGACCTGACAGACCCGCTGAACCACCATCTGGGCCACCCGAATCCCCCGGTGAACGACAAAGGGCGCCTTCCCGTGATTCACGAGAATCACCGCCACCTCTCCCCGATAGTCGGCATCGATGGTGCCGGGACTGTTCAGGAGAGTGATGCCGTATTCCAGGGCCAACCCGCTTCTCGGCCGGATCTGGGCCTCAAACCCGGAGGGCAGGGCGATGACGAACCCCGCCGGTATTTTCCGCCACTCCCCGGGAGGAATGATGACCTCGTCCGGCACGGCGGCGCGGAGGTCCATGCCGGAAGACCGTTCCGTCATGTACCGCGGGAGGGGAAGATCCTCGTTTCCTCCCAAGAGCGTCACGGGAACTTGAATTTTCTCCATGGCCATTAATATGGACTTTTTACGAAGACGCCGTTAATAGAGGAATTCCCGGGTGTACCCCTCCGGTATCCTTCCCAGCACGGCCACGGAAAGAACTTCCGGGCGGAACATCTCCCCGGCGACTCTCCGGATATCCTCTTCCGTGATGCTGTCGATATTTCCGAGAACCTCCTCCACCGGAATCTGCCTTTGAAAGATTATCTCGTTCCGGGCGAGCCGGGACATCCTGACATCGGTGCTTTCCATGCTGAGAAGAAAGCTGCCCTTCATCTGTTCTTTCCCCGACCTGATTTCCTCCGCCGTCAGGCTTTCCCGGCAGAGTTTCGAGAGTTCCACGGAAACCAGCCCGGAAACTTCCCGGACCCGGTCCTTCTCCGTGGCAAAGTGGATGCCGAACCATCCCGCATCGCTGTAAGGAACGAGGAAGGAATGAATGGAGTAGACCAGGCCCCTTTTCTCGCGGATCTCCTGGAAAAGACGGGAACTCATGCTCCCGCCGAGGACCAGGTTGATCAGCATGGCCGCGTACCGGTCCGGACTCGAAGTATGAGGCCCGAGGGCCCCCATGAGAACATGCACCTGTTCCAGATCCTTTTCCTGGAGGAACAGGTCCCCGGAAACCTCCGGCGGACCGTCCGTCGCCGGACCGTCGGCACCGGGGGACAGCCGGAGCCGCTTCTCAACCTGTTCCACAAAAGATTCGTGTTTCAGGTTCCCCGCCGCCGCGACAACAATATTCCTCCCGCCGTATCTCCGGGAGAAAAAATCGATGAGCCCGTTCCGGTCCAGCCCTTCCACCGACTCCCGGCTCCCGAGAATGGAGCGGCGCAACGAATGATTCTTCCAGAAATTGAGTTCGAAGAAGTCGTGGATGAAATCATCCGGCGTGTCTTCGAGCATCTTGATCTCCTGGAACACAACGAATTTTTCCTTTTCCAGTTCCAGGGGATCGAAGAGGGCGTTCCGAAGAAGATCGGAGAGGAGATCGAGGGCGCCTAAGGCGTAATAATCGGGAACTTTCGCATAGTAGGAGGTCAGTTCCTTACCTGTGTAAGCGTTCAGCACCCCCCCCACGGAATCGATCTCCGAAGCGATATCGAAAGCCGTCCGGTTCGTCGTCCCCTTGAAAACCATGTGCTCGATGAAATGGGCGACCCCGCTCGTCGACTCGTCTTCATAGCGGGAACCGCTCGACACCCAGGCACCGATGGACACGGACCGGACATGCTCGATCTCCTCCGTGATTACACGAATCCCGTTAGGAAGAACGGTCTTCTGCGTCATGCTCGTTCAGAGCTTCTTTCCGGCTCAGGCGGATCTTCCCGGCCTTGTCGATCTCCAGGACCTTCACGGGAATCTTGTCCCCTTCCCTGACCACATCGGTCACGCTCTGGACCCGACGCTTATCCAGCTGGGAAATGTGAACGAGGCCTTCCGTCCCCGGGAGAATTTCCACGAAAGCGCCGAAATCGACCACCTTCTTGACCGTACCGAGATAGATCTTCCCGATTTCCGCTTCCTCGGTGAGCCACCTCACCATGGCGATGGCCTTGGCCGCCGCCGCTGCATCGTTGGACGCAATGGTGACCGTTCCGTCGTCTTCCACGTCAATGACCACGCCGGTTTCACTGACGATCTGACGGATATTCTTCCCGCCGCTGCCGATGACGTCCCGGATTTTCTCCGGTTTCACCTTCAGTGTGGTGATCCGCGGCGCATGGACGGAAAGGTCTTTTCTCGGCTCGGCGAGGGCCGCCTTCATCCGGTCGATGATGAAAAACCGCGCCGTGCGGGCCTGGGTGAGGGCCTGGCGGATGATGTCGCCCGTGATCCCGTCGATCTTGATGTCCATCTGCACGGCCGTGACACCCTTCTTCGTCCCGCATACCTTGAAGTCCATGTCGCCGGCATGGTCCTCATCACCCAGGATGTCGGAAAGGATGACGACCTGTTCGCCTTCCTTGAGCAATCCCATGGCGATGCCCGCCACCGTGTCTTTCACGGGCACGCCGGCATCCATGAGAGAGAGGGACCCGCCGCAGACGGTGGCCATGGATGAAGACCCGTTGGAGGAAAGGATTTCCGAAACGATCCGGATGGTATAGGGGAATTCCTCGGGAGCGGGCAGAATGGGCAGAAGGGCCCTTCGCGCCAGGACGCCGTGGCCGATTTCCCGGCGGCCGGGGCCCCGGAGCATCCGGGCCTCACCGACGGAAAAAGGCGGGAAATTGTAGTGAAGGAGAAAAGATCGGAATTCCTCGCCGCCGATCCAGTCCAGGCGCTGCTCGTCCGAGGAGGTCCCCAAAGTGACAACGGCGAGGGACTGGGTTTCACCCCGGGTGAAGAGGGCCGAGCCATGGGTCCGCGGCAGGAGGCCCACCTCGCAGGTGATGGACCGCACCTCATCGTACGGCCGGCCGTCGATCCGGCTTTTGTCCTTCAGGATTTTCTCCCGGAGCACCTTCTTGTTCATCTCTTCCAGCACCGCCTTCGCCGCCGGGAGTACAGCCCCTTCCCGGGCGCCGAAATCCGCCGTGATTTCCTCCTGGACCCCGGCCAGCCGCGCTTCCCGCTCCATCTTGTCGGGTGTTGAAAAGGCTTCCCGGAGAGGTCCCCGGACCCGGCCCTCCACTTCCTCCCGGAGGGCGCCGTCGATCGCCAGAGGCTTGAATTCCAGTTTTTTCTTTCCCATGGCCCGGACCATTTCTTCCTGCAGATCCATGACGGGCTTCAGGTTTTCCAGTCCGAACTCAATGGCTTCGATGAGTCTGTCTTCCTCGATTTCCCGGGCGCCCCCCTCAAGCATGACCAGGTTGACGTCGTAATCTTTTCCGGAAGAACCGCCGGCTATCTTTCTCCCCGTGAGGAAGATATCCATGTCGCTCTTCTCGAGAACCGCCGCGGACGGGTTGGCCACAAACCGGCCGTCGACCAGCCCCACCCGGATGCCCGCGATGGGGCCCGAGAAGGGGATGTCCGAAATGGCCAGAGCGGCGGACGCCCCGAACATGGCCGTGACATCGGAGCCGTTTTCCGAATCCAGGGAGAGGACGGTGGCCACGATCTGGGTCTCCTGGAAAAAGCCTTTCGGGAAAAGAGGCCGGATGGACCGGTCGATCATCCGCGAGGTCAGGATCTCCCGTTCATTGGGGCGGCCTTCCCGTTTGAAGAAACCGCCGGGAATTTTTCCGGCGGCGAAGGTCATCTCCTGATAGTCCACCGTGAGGGGGAAGAAATCGATGTTCTCCCGCATCGCCCTGTGGCTCACCGCCGTGACCAGGACGACCGTCTCTCCGTAAGTGACGAGAACGCCGGCGTTGGCCCGCCGGGCCACATAGTTCGTTTTGATCGATATGGGCCTTCCTGCAAATTCCGCTGTAAATACTTCACTCATCTCTTTTTTTCACCTTTCGTGTCATGTAATCCCTCTACCGCCTGATCCCGAGCCGCTGAATGACCGTACGATACCGCTCCGTGTCCTTCCTTTTCAGGTAATCCAGGAGTTTCCTTCTCTGGCCGACCAGCTTGAGCAGCCCTCTGCGGGAGTGATGGTCTTTTTTATGTACTTTGAAATGTTCCGTCAGGTATTCGATCCGGGCGCTCAACAGGGCAATCTGGACTTCCGGCGAGCCCGTATCGCTGTCTCCCCGCTTGAACGCATCGATAATTTCCTTTTTCCTCGCTAGTTCTAACACCTCTTTTCTTCCTCCCTCTTCGTATGGATTCTTTCTTTTCCGTTCTATGGATACTGTCCTCCGGTCTTCCGGTTCGAGAAAACGCCGGACGGCTCCTCTCAGCGGAACACCCGGACAATCCGGATGGCTCTTTCCCCCGTCAGATTCTCATCGGGTAAATCGTGAATTTTTCCAATGGCTACGACCCGATTTCCCTCCGAGAGAAACTGTATCAGATTTCCTTTCTCAAGGAAAGGAAGAACTTGCTTTTTCAGGGATTCTTCCGTCGGGGGACGGCCGTTCCGGATCCGATTCTCCGTCTTTTCGTCCACCACAAAGGAAGGCATCTCCCGGAGCGCATCCTCCATGGAAATCAGTTGCCGCTGCAGAAGAACCCTTTTTTCCTCCGGCCCCAGTCCCTCGAGAGACAGG